>ERZ772957.282-NODE-282-length-43222-cov-19.693238_pt1 | contig 43222 bp, 58 predicted proteins | sample MGYA00580682_ERZ772957 | MGnify/ENA primary metagenome ERZ772957 (study PRJEB29015, sample SAMEA2737921) | human oral metagenome | biome: human oral; feature: human-associated habitat; material: dental | place: China | collected 2025 ... | reverse complement strand
TCGGTGAGTATTCGAGATCGCGACACGAACAAAAACAATAACAACGGTAGAGAGAGGAAAAAGGGGCATGGGAGCTTCAGGAGCTGCTCAACGAAATCAAGACAAAACTATGGGAGGACAAATGATCAAGCTATTCGACTGGGAATTCCTGAAGCATGTCACTGAGGCGTGCAAGAATTACGCCAGCAAGGGCGGGAATGACTCGCTCGGCCTGGAAGTAAGCGCCTGGAACAACAGCATCCACATTGTCGTCGCGTCGGTCGGGCATAGGTTTATTTTCGAGGCGGATACTGTGCGCGGCTACAAGGCGGCGATTTTCGAGCAGACGAACCGCTACTGGGGCCCCATGTTCGATGTCGGCTACACTTTCGATGGCGATGAAATTATTGACGCTTTCAGTAGTTTTCTTGCCCGTGTGGAGGAGGGGAACAATTGAGTGTTGAGAAGATTGCGGATTACGAGTTCGTGTCCCCGGATGGGGGCGTGCATTATGATTGGTTCGCTGACAGGGTTATTGACTATTTGCAGTCCAAGTCGCCGGAGACGCCGCCTCGTTTCCTGTGGACGACTTTTTTGACGATGGTGTCTGCCCCGTTGTCTGCGAGGACTCATTTGTCTGCGAGCGCGCAGAGTATGGTGCCGTTGACTTTGTATTCGCACTGCCTTGGGGTGTCTACCCTGTCTAGGAAGACTACGGCTCAGTCTTTGGTGCGTGGGTTTTTTGACGATTGTGTGGGCGCGTTCAGGTGGGATTCATCGCAGTCTTTGGCGGCCGTGCAGGAGGTGGATTCAGCACTCCGCATGCTGTTTCGTCGCCTGGAATCCTTGGAGAGGAAGAGCGGGCGTATTGATATTGACGAGTACCGGACGGAACGGGACGATATCAATAATCGCATCACCGAGTTTGAGGCTGATCGTAAGGATTTGCTGAACACGATTGGCAATAGCCCGTGCGAGCGGTCTCTTATGGCGAATGTTTTGTTCGGGTCGAATGTGACGGCTGAAGGTTTGAATTTGCGGATGGCGCAGCGTCCTGGCGGGGCGTCTATCATGTTTGTAGACGAACTACAAAACATGTACTCTGCGTCACAGGGCGAGGGTTATCGTAGCGGGCTTATCGGATTCCTGACCGACGTCTACTCGGGCAGGACGGTCGAGTCTGTGCGTGTCGGCGACGACGGCGTGAGACGGGCGGACAGTGAGAGGGTTCCTCATTCTCTTGCTTTTTGCGGCACCGGGATTCTCGGCGACGTAGTCAATAACATGTCGCAGTCTTTGTTCGAGACGGGCTGGGGGGCGCGCATTCTTTTCGCGTTGGATGAGGAGGACCGCCGGTCTGATCCTTCGTCTTTCGGATGGGTCACCGATACCGTCCGGGACGCACATGGTGGTGATGGTTTTGTTGAGCATGCTTCCGAACGCATTTCAACAATGCTGAGTATGATGCAGCGCGAATTTCGTGGCACTGTCACTTGCGCCACCGAGTTTTGGCCTGTCAATACGCCAATGACTATGACTGTGACTGAGTCTGCCCGGAATGTTTGGGTTGAAACGATGCGGGCCTGGGCTCGGGAAGCTGCTCGCGAGTCGCCTTTCCGACGTGCGGTGCAGGCGGTCATTGACCGTATGGGGAATCATATTATGCGTGTTGCCGCTATTCTGTCTCTTTTCGAGCAGCAGATGAGCGTGTCATCGTCTTCAGTTCGGAAAGCTTTCAGCCTGGCCTCCGATTTCTGGCTGCCTGACGCTCTGAAAATGGTCGATTATGTTTTTGTTCCGGATTTGACGCGTATGGTGGATGATTTCAGTAGTAATCCGCCGACTGAGACGCGCCTTTATCAAGTGTTGGAGGCGAAGAATCTGTCGCCTCGGAGCGTGGAGGAGTATCGGCAGTACATTCTTCGCCGGGGCGTGAAGTTCCGGACGGAAGGGGCGATTGTGGATAATGATCTTGTTGAGGCGATTCTGCGGGATCAGATAGCGGAACCGTCGTACAGTGAGTGATGTTTTCGGGGTGCGTTTCCCTGTGATGGTAGCGGCCAATGTTCGCTCCATCACAGGGTGGCGTGCCACTAACGTAAACCTTACCGATTTTGCTGCCCTGTGTGAGGCGCCCTCGAAATGCGAGAAATATGATGCCCCAGCTTTTTTTGCCGGCATTCTTTCGGGGGGTAGGCGGCAGAAGAGGAATTTCGTGTCCCGGTCCGCTATCGTTTTGGATGCGGATCATGGGTCGCGGAAAGATTTCGTCGGGGATCGCATGCGGGCAGCGAATCTCGCCGGCATTGTGTGGGAGACGGCGTCGTCGTCTTTCCCTTCCCCGCGTTTCCGTGTCGTTCTGCCGTGCACTCGCAGCATGACCGTAGGAGAGTGCGAGGCGATCGGCAGGACGTGTTTCAGTGTGTTGGGGCCTGTGGCCCAGTGGGACGGGTCATGTGCTGAGGCGTCCCGAGCTTTTTTTCTGCCGTCACATCATCTCGGGCTGCGAGTGCGCCATTGGCTCATTGACGGTGCCCGTTTGAATGTTGACAAATGGTTGGAGAATATCGGGTACGAGGAGAAAGATGATGGTGGTGTTTCTTCGTCTTCTGTGCCCGATGGCGGTTATGGTGGGGTGATCGGGGAGTTCAATTCGAAGTACGGGTTTAATGATCTCATTGGTTTGTTTGGTTGGCCGTATGAGTCTGTGGGGCGGCGGTGGCGGTATATGCGTGGCGGGGATACGGCTCCGGGGGTGATGATGCTGGACAGCGGTTTGGTCTTCTCGCATCATGCGGATGATCCGCTTGCGGACGGGCGTGCGCATACGGCGTTTGATTGTATGCGTGTGCTGGAGTGTGGCGGTGACGTGAGTGTGGCGGTGGGTGAGGCGCTGTCTCTCCTCCACCTGGAGATGTGAGCAGGGCCACGCTTTCGTGAGTTGACTGGAGAGCATGTGGTCCGCCTATACTGGGGTCGTCGCCAAGGAACGGTGGCACCGACACGAAGAGAAGAGGAAATCATGAACATCTCCACTCGCCGTAGCACTCGGAATGACGTCGTCGAGTTCGATATCATCCCTACGCTGGACAATGTGGACGACTATGACGTCTCCAAGATTGCTGACGACGTGATTGGACAGTACTTCTCCGCCACGGGCACCCCCTACTATGTGGTGGACGTTGACGAGGACGCCTACTGGGACGCCGTGCAGCGTCACGCCATCACCCACTGACCTGACGGAACGAACCCCGTCTCATTGCTCGGTGAGGCGGGGTTCGTTGCACAAAAAAGAGGAAAAACAAGTGACACTACTAGTGTTCTCGCTCGCAATTTGCCTACTAGTGATAGTTTGGACGAATTTCAATGATTAATGTTCAGCCCACTGAGGCGCAGGAAAGAGAAATCAATCGCATCATCGCCGCGATTCAGGGGGGCGGTGGTGCTTTGCTTGCGTGGGAACCGGGGTGCGGCAAAACATACGGCGCCATCTGGGTGACACGGAAACTCGACGCCGAGAGGCGAGTCATCATTGTGTGCCCGAAGCGCGTCATTCCGTCATGGCAGGCCAGTATCAAGACCATCACCGGCCGGGAAGCGAAAGTGCTGTCTCGCACTACTAAGGCTGGGCGCGCCAACATTGAGGACATGCTGGGTGGTGCAGACGGTTGGTGGGTCATTAATTTCGAGCTGTTGGTTTCCCTGGGAAAGGCGGTGGAAGCGGGGAAGTGGCCGTCCGTTTCTTTCTCGAGGAAATCGTTCGATATGGTGGTCGTGGACGAGATTCACCGTATCGCAAATCATCGCACCCAATCTTTTCGGGCTGTAAAGGTGTTGAAGTCAACGTATCGTCTTGGCTTGTCGGGTACGCCTGCCGGCAATAAGCCCGTCAATATTTACGGTGTTCTCAAATTCTTGAATCCGAATAGTGTTGATCGTAGTTTTTACAGGTTTGCGGATGAGTTTTTTGTTTCTCAGTTCAATTTTTTTGCGGCGTCTCCGTATGCCAGGATTTATGGTGGCGAGAGGACTCCGGGTGCTCTCCGTGATTCCGTGGGAGACAATTGGTCTGCGATGCGGGGTAGCGAAGTTTTCGGGGATCTACCCCCCGTAAATGTTCAACGTGTCACCTGTGGAATGAGGCCTGAACAGAAGAGAATGTATCGGGAGTTCGTGGATCATCGTCTGGCGATCATGGATGGTGGGGCCAGCGTAGCCTCGTCCGCCGCCGTTCTGGACGGGAGACTCAGGCAGATCACTCTCGGACCGCTGAGAATCGTGGACGATAGTGTCGAGTTTGAGGAGCGAGGATCTTCGAAGATTGACGCTGCGCTTGATATTCTGTCTGATCTGCCGTCGGACGAGAGGGTTGTTCTGTGGTGTCACTCGCGTAAATTCATGGCGCCTATGCGGAAGCGGCTGGCCGATGCCGGTTATCAAAGCGTTGAGTTGTCCAGTGATTATCGGGATGAGTGGCGACAGTTTTTGGAGCCTAATGGGCCGCGGTTGCTGTGTGCTGTCATTGCGGCCGCTGCTGAAGGGATTGACGGTTTGCAGAATGTTTGCAATACTGAGGTTTGGTTGAGTGAGGATAATAGTGTGATTTTGAATTTGCAGGCGTCTGCTCGTTTGAATCGTAAAGGGCAGACAAAGAGAGTGAATCGTTTTCTTTTGCAGTGTGAGAATACTGTTGACGTGACGGCTGTGGAGCCTAGGTTGGCAGCAGGGTATGAGCGTCTGCGTGAGAGCGGCCTCATATGAGCTGTGATAGACGTCACGCCCACGTGGGTTGCGTACCCACCACCGCGCGCCTATGGTAGATGCCATGAAAACGAAAACACGCAGCAGCTCGAATATTCGTCTAGTGCGACGCCGCATGACAGGCACTATCAGAAACATTCTCGTATCCGACGACACCGAGCTGGTCGGCAGGAATTTCCTGATCGTCGCCCCAGTGCACGATGGACACTCAGACGTCAATGTCATCCACGTCACGGCGGACAACATTAGCATTGTGCGCGGCATGGCCATCAATAACAATCTCGACATTTACGAACTCATCACAGAGGAGGGGTGAAAAACATTATGCGCATCACACAGGCCACCACGATTGACGAAATCGCCGGCCGCACAATCATCCTGAAATGGCCCACACAGTTCGGCGTCAAGACAATGCAACTGCACGTACCCAGCATTCGATCAGAGAACATCTGGCGGATCCAATGCTATGCGGCCGTCATTTCCACAGCTATGGAGGAGCGGCCCGGCCTCACAGCAAGCATCGTCGAATAGCACACACCATAACCAACATTACAAGGAAGAGAGAGCAAAACGCTAATGGGCGTCTACCTAGTATGGGAATCGTCGCAGAAAGGCGACTACCGGGTCTATTCGAATCTTGAACAGGCCGCAATGCGAGCAGAAGAGCTGGGCGGCACGGTCTATGAAATCATGCCCGCCGGCGACGCAAGACTCTTCTTCATTGAAGACATTGCGAGCGGAGACATCGAAGTCCACCGCGACGTCAGGCTCGCCGCTATCGCCGCAATTCAGGAAGGGGGGAAATTTGAATTTGAGCCCGGCCGCAGCACTAGCGGTCAGTAATGTTTTCGCCCCAACCGAACGCGATAAACAAACGCGCATCGGTGTGAGCGAGATCGGGGACGATTGTGAACGCTGTATCGCGGATAAGCTTCTCGGGATCCCGCACGATACGGAAAACACTGGCGCACCGTTGGCGCCTTTCCTGGGCACCGCGTTTCATGCTTTCGCGGAATCACGCACAAAAAACGAACTGAATATTCTAGTGGAACAGAGAGTAGAGGTATGTGATCTTGAAGACTATGGGCGTATTTCTGGGAGTGTGGATCGTTTCGATATTGCGGCGGCGACGGTCCTAGACTGGAAGCTACTCTCACGGAAAAAGATTTCCGCATTCCGGAAGAGTATCAAATGGGACAGTGGTCTACCGCGATTCGCTAACACGGCGGCAGGTAGCCAATTTCGTAAATACTACATTCAAATCATGCTTTACGGGTATGGTCTCACGCAGCTCGGACACGAGGTAGCCCACTGCTCCATCGTCGCTCTTCCAAGGGACTGCAGCGTAGAGATAGTGCCGGACAGTATTTGTGAGTTCTCTTTCCCGTGGCGGCAGGATGTCGCGCTCGCGGCTCTGAAGAGACTCCAAAACATTTGGGAGAGAGCAAGGTCACATGATGGTGAGGTTGACAGTCTCCAATCATCCCCTCTATGTTGGTACTGCTCGCATGAGCGCCACACAGAAACATTCAAAAACTACACTATCAACGGTTAGGAGGTGAACATATCATGACTTTCGAGGATACTCTTGCCCGTCTCGGAATGACGGTCGTGAACCCGGAACAGAACAACCATTTCAACATGCTTATTCACGGCGTGAGTGGCGTCGGCAAAACATCGCTCGCAGCCACAGCATCACAGGTGGACGACATGTCGCCCGTCCTGTACGTTGATTTCGAATCCGGCACACTCCCAGTGCGGGATTGGGGGAATCTGCAGAATATTACTGTCGTGCATTGCGACAAGTGGATTGATTGCGCCAATCTTTGCGATAACATTGCGCGTAACCTTGCAGAATTCCCCTATAAGACTGTCGTGTTTGACACGTTGGACAAGTGCCAGGAGCTCATCCTGTCCCACTATGAGGCCGTGTCGAATGACACGTGGACGAAATGGCGAGCAGTGTACGATTCCCTGTTGAAGGCGATCAGCGTATTCCTGGACGCCCCCGACATTTCATTCGTTGCTATCACGCATTCCGCACGCGAAAGCAATGAAGTCACTGGAGAAACGTTCATCGCCCCTTCCTTCGAGGGGCAGAAATCCGGGCAGCGCATCCCCGCCCTGTTCAATTTCGTCGGCTACATGGAATGGGCGAACGTGGACAATGGGGACGGGGAAGAAATCACCGTGCCAGTACTGTACACTCGCAAACCGAACGTTGTGACAAAGCAACAGGCGCTCGGGTTCCCGCCAGCAATGGGGAATCCTAGCATGACCAAGATTCACAATTACATCACTAGCCACTAACCAAAACATAGGAAGAGAGAGAAACTATTATGGCTAAGATCACTGTTACCGCTGACCGTGGTGTCTCCGTTGAGACTCTCGCTATCGCCGCCAACGCGATCAGGGAAGCACTCCGCAGCAAGCCCGCCGACAGCAATAACTGACCCCCCGCAATTCTCTTACCCCATCTCATAGGAGCACAATAATTATGGCAACTGGCTTCAACTTCGGCACCGACCTCTCATCCCTGGAAGTCGCCACCGGCGGTGGCAATTTCGAGCCGCCCAAGCCCGGAAAGCACTCAGCATTCATCACTAAGGCTGAAATGACCACGTCCAAGAGCGGGCGGCCGATGCTCGTCACCGATTGGATGATCGACGGCGACGACGAGGACGCCGGAAAGGCCCTCACCGACCGCACCGTTTTCACTATCAACAAGAACGGAAAAACCTACATCCACTTCAACATTCCGAAGTATTTCAGCGCCGCTGGTCTCTGGCCGGCCGACGCCAGGGAGCGGGCCGACCTCCTCTCGCCGCAGAAGATCGACGCGACCGTGAAGAAAGTGTGCGAGAATCTGGAGGGCGCTCACGCAACGTTGGTGACGCGAATGAGCAAGCCCAGGCCTCGTTTGGACGATTATGGTCGCCCCGCATACGAGCAGGACGAGAACGGGATCACGGTCCTCGGCGAGGACGGCGCCCCGAAGCCCGCTTTCTGGCCTTCAAGGGCGGAGATCTCTTCCATTGATTTCGAGGCCAAAAAGGATACTTCGAACGCATGGTCGGTAGTCTTCTGACACGCACGGTCGCATGATTTGAATAGCGGGGGCAACGTAAGTGCTGCCCCCGCTATTCAATCGAGAAGAGAGAAACACAAATGATGCAACCATCATACAAGCTGTACAGGCTAGCCGCTAATAGGCTGGAGCGGCTTCAAACGAGTGTCCCCAGCGGGGAGTTCCTTTTTCCTTCCGTGGATGCTGCCCTGGAATGGTGCTTTACCTATTTGGAGATTCCCGAGGATAAGAAATGGCGTTTCGTGCGCCCCGATATTACCAAGCCAATCGCCCCATGCAATCTTGACGTGGCGCTAGATCATACGCCGGACATGCCGTATTTGCGCTACCATCGCAAAGCAAATGAGACGCTCATGCCGAGCCGTTCCTACAACGATATTCGCCTTAATATTTGGGCGTGGCGAGAGGAGAACGGTGTAGATAATTTTGAGTTCGACGGCATGATGTCAGCTATCGAATGGTGCTATAACGAATTCAACCCATCGGTTGTGTTTGAATGGGAGTTCGCGACTGAAAACGGAGTGTTTCGCCCCGGTGAAATTTCTGTCATACGAACCAAGATAAGAAAGAAAGGTCGCAACCGCCGTATTCTTCATCCGGTCAAGCCAGTGAACAAAAACTTGACCGGGGAGGAGCCGGAAATGGTGGGACGCCGCTTCCGACAGTGGGAAGTTACGTCCCCTGAGTACAGGTTCATGAGCGATCATCATAAGTATTTTCATATGCGTTGTGTGAATTGCGGGGAAGAGAGGTGGATTCGTGTCTCGCGTTTCAGCGGCGGCGAACCTGTGAATTGCCCATGCACTAGCTCATCGCTTCGCATGTACAAGGAACTACCGAAATGGCTCACCCCTTCACTCATGCGACGTATTTATGACCTGAAAAGATATATACCGAAGGAAGACTTCCATTTCGATTCCCCACAGGATTGCGCAATATGGTGCTATAAGAATCTGCCTTTCCCGGACGACCCGGATACGCCGTGGATTCTGAAAAAGGGACGCGGTAAGCCGATGACGCCGGACACGCTATGGCTCAAGGTAGACGGAGTACGTTCGGACACGGTGAAAAATATTGCTACCGTGAACAAGTCGCGGCGAAGCCTGCGAAAGAATAAGGGGGGAGAAAAGATATGATGCAGCGGGTGATGGCCGTTGACCCTGGCAAGTCAACAGGAATCGTCATCGGAGACTTCCACGACGACCACGAATTCTCAATTATTCATGTTCAACAATTCAAGTATGAGCATTGGACGGCCAGCGTCTACGACATTCTGGGCACACGAAACGAATTCGCTCCAGACATTATCGTATGCGAACAGTTCGACCTTCGACCAGGCAACAATTTTCTCGCAGACCTCACCCCAGTAAAAATCAACGCCGTACTGGAATGGGAGTTCGGGGATATTGTGTGGCAGACTCCCGCAATGGCAAAGACCACCATGCCCGACCATGTTTTGAAGTCTCTTGGTTTTTGGCCCACAGGAACCGACGTAAGCCAGCCCGATGCGGACGACGCACGTGATGCGGGGCGTCATCTTTTCCTGTGGGCAGTCACTAAACGCCACGACGAGGACGTGATCGCCCGCATCATCGGGAACGACGTGGAGCGAAGATGAATGTTTCACGTGAAACATAGAGCATGTTTCACGTGAAACATTACTGCCCCCCCACCGAACATGCGGTAGGGGGGCAGTAATGTTCTATGAAAGGCGGAGGTCAGGCGACCTTGTCCTCAGTGGCCCCACTCTCACCGGCGGCGTGACGGCCAGCGGCCGCGCCAGGGCGAGTGTGATACGTAGCCAGCGCCAGAGTCAGAGCGCCAACAATCTGGGTAGCAGCGTCAGCATACTGAGACGCCTGATCTGCAGAAATAACATTGAACGCCGCAAAAACGCCGAGAACAGCGGTGAGAAGAGCGTAAAGCGCCTTGCGGACCTCAGGAGTAAACATATTTATGAATCACCTCATAGATTCCGGAATTTGAGGCTCAGTAGGGATTGAGTCCTCTTTATCAGATGGTATCAGAATTTTCAGGGACCGTCCCCAATCGATAACAGTGTGCGCGAAAGAGACAGCCTCCCACCATTTCACTTCAGCCCGTCGGCGGCCGTCTTCCGCCAGGTCTGCAGCTCTTTCGGCTGCCGCAAGACTGGCCTCCAGGGCAGTCACTCTCTCAGAAAGAGATCGGACGGTAATGTCCAGGATTGAGATCTGTTCCTGGTCTCTCGCGTTTTTGCGTTGCGTAATGTTCGAGAATATTGTGCCAGTGAGGGCAGCCAAAGCTACTAGGGTGGCGTCGGAGAGAACATCGTTCAGGAAATGAGGCACCATGTATCTAATGTCCTCTTTTGTTATGATTGTTTTGGCAGGGCTGCAATAGGAATTATATAACATTCCCCGCCTAGCAACGATGATTGCTAGGCGGGGAATGTTACGATTCAATCACTTCCTATGGAAGCCCGGGTGATAGCCGACAGTCCGCATGAACCGGACAGTGCGCACGCTGGCCCAAAGAAAGAGTGTACCGACACACCACAAAGAATCGCGAGTCACATTCATAGTGCCATTGGAGAAATCTTCGTACACCATGAGTGCGGTGTTTGCCGTCACCATGACGGCCGCAAAAATAGTAGCAACATAAAGCGACTTAGTCACCCTAATTTTCACCTTCATTGGATGGATTGTATACCATCGCCCTCATGCCGATTCCCAGAGCATGTCGGATTAATGCGTGTAGGAAAACATGAGGGCGATGGTATTCTCTTATTGCACCGTCGGAACGCGTAGGAAAATATTTGTGTATTAACCTGATAAGCGGTACGCAGGAAAGTATAGCACACAACAAAAGCAAGTCTCCGAACGATCTTTCATTGACCGTCCGGAGACTTGCTCTACCACTACCACAGAAGATCACGGAGAGGGAAGAGAGTGAAGCTCCCCGCATGTCACATCTATCATGGCACGGCACTCAGCATAATGCTAACCAAACATGCCATGATAGAAACACCAACATGTCGTGTCAGGAATTCTGCTCCGGGGCAGGAGACTCCGGAGCAGGAGTGGGAGACTCCACGACACCATCATGCGCCTGCAAAGACGACGGCGTCGACACGGCCTTACGAATCTCATTCACAGCACCATAAATCGCACCCGCCTCACGAACATTCTCCTGACCCGGAGTCACAGAATGCAGAATCTGATCCACGGACGCATGAATAGACTTAACCTCCTCATAGGTGGCCTTAGCGTACCAATTCATGTCGCCCGCAAAGTGATCCCCCGCCTTTCCGCTACGGAAAAGATCGCGAATCTCCCTGAGCAGATCAACGCCCTCGCTCATATCCCAAAATTCCTCTCCGGCACCCCCGGCGGGGCGGCCATAATCATACCAAGACTTGCAACGATTACTGAAAAGAATCCCATAAGACTCATACGCGTCATACGGATTCCCTGAATTATACCGCGACCCAACACGCTTCAAGGCCTCATAAGAATCGCCTTCGGCGTTGATAAGGTCACGAAGAATACGGCAGCCGACCTCAGCCGACTTCTCCGGCATCCACCACTCACGATCCGGGTCATCAAAGAAATAGCCCGGATACGTGATCTGCAACGGGCCAACTCCGTTCGAGTTTTCGCCGTTTCGAATTGCCGCAAGGAACTCGCGGAAATTCTCCTCGGTTACTTCCTCGCCGTGCGGGCCGGCGCCACCGGCGTCGTGCCCGTAAATGTTCGCACCACGCTCGCCGGTTTCCATCCACAGGCACGCCAGGGCGGCCCACCACGGGCAATTCTCCGCATCGGCGGCCCTGAGAACGGCCTCCTGGATTGAAGAAAGGCGGTATGAGCCGACGGCCTCATGCCCGTTATCGGAATCGGTCCGCTTTCCGAAGCGGATGCATGTGGACCACGAGGCCGCGACGGTCATCGGGTGACTACTGTACCGGACTACGTGTGTTTCGTAGCCGGTCTGGTCCCCCATCTGACCTTCCGAGATTTCGCCATTCTCGTTAATCCACGCCTCAGCGAGAAGCGGATCACCGGCGTTGAATGATCCATCGTTTTCGCGCACGCACATCGCGACATGTCCGCCGTCTCCAGTGGTCTTCAGGACCATGTCGCCGACCTGGAATCCGCCTGACGGCGTGGACCCGTACCATGTGTCCCCGATATCCATGAAACCGCGATTTGCGGCCAAGGAATTCAGGGTTTCGGTCCATGTTTCGCCGGTCCGCGGGAACATGATCGGGTCGTCCCAGCCTGTTCCCCAAACATTGTGGAATGCAATATTGTAGGCGCCCGCTACGCCGCTACTGCAGTCCATATCGCCAGGCCCTGTTTTCCAGCCGGCATCATTGGAATTCCAGTAGCAGGTCCACCGGTTATCCTGGGCATATCCGGTGCCCCCATAGTCGCCTGTGGTGCACCAATATTTCATTTCCGACGCAGCGTATTCTGTGACGGAATCTGCCAATTTTGCACCGCCTTTCGTAAAGGTTTTCGGTGGCTTTAATTTTATCATGAGCACCTGGGTGCATCCGTAACGTATATAGGTACGTGCGCGCGCATACCACATGCGCCCCGCGTCTGTCAATACCTAACACAACATTGGTTTGTGGGATGGGCCACCGTCCACGTGGGTTGACCCATGGCGCACGGGAGAGCATGATTGAGTCATCGGCAGGGAAGACAAGCCACCCAGCCAGAGACAGAGAGGACAAGACGATGACCACCACCGTTGAGAACATCGTCACCGACACTGACATCGCCTACGCCGTCGGCACCGCCGCCGACGCCTGGGGCGACACGGACTACTGGGTGGACGAGACCGGCGAGACCATCGGCCTCAAACAGAGCACCACCGATGGCGGTCAGGCGCTCGGACTCCACGTGTGCGAGGATGTCGTCTCCTGGGGACTCTGGCAGTACGATGTCGACGGAGTCACTCTCGTCCACGAAGGCCTTTCTGCTCTGACCGACGAGACTATCGCCTACCTGGCCGATTGGTGGCTGGAGCACTGACGCACCCATAACGGTGTTGGCCCGTCGCCGTGACGGGCCAACACCACCCACCATCACCATCACACACATTAGAAGAAAGGTTCATCATGGCACGCCGTCGCACCGGATATGGATCATGCAAGACTACAGGGGGAGCGGTATTCACCAACTTGAAGGGCACCAAGATTCACTTCCCTGCAAAAGGATACGAGAAAGGTGAGAACGAATTTCGGGGCATCCCTGTTGAGCGAGTGGTCGCCGTCGCAATTCTCACTGGCGCCGACCTCGTACAGGCCATCCCCGTTCAGCGGCCCGCACTCATCGGAAACGTCCGCAATGTTTTCGTCCCCGAATGCGCTAACACTTCCTTCCTAGTCGTCTGCACCGAAGGGAACGTCTACCGAGTTTTCGATATCAGCGAGGAAGAATTCGGGAATGCCCGCAATCTGATCAATGATCTGCGCGGGCTTCTCGGCGACCAGATCGAGTGGGTCAAATCATGAAATACCCGACAATCCACCGCATGGATGGACGCGAGGACGAGGTCCGCCGCAAGACGATCGAGTTTCAGGAGCACAAGAGGAATCGGGCGAAGAGAATCAGGAGCACACGTCACAGTAAGCGTACGAATTTCAATTACGGTGACGGCTGGACTAACCGTCTCATGGCAGAACTGAACGGAAAGTGAGGAAACATTATGTCTACTTTTTCGAGCGCCCCATCGGCCCCTACTCCCGCTCCGCCTCCGCCTGCGACTAGCGCACCTACGCCGCCGCCTCCGCCGCCTCCGCCTGCCCTGGCGCCGCCCGCATGGTCTGCGCCTCTCGGTGTGATGGCGCCGCCGCGCCCCACGAATCGTTTCGCGGCATGGCTTCGCAGGCCGAGGTCCACGGGTGAGGGCATGGCAATGGGTGCAGTCGCCCTCATCGTGGGGGTTATCGGATTGTCATTGGCGTGGCGTGCTTTTTGGTGGCTTCAGGTGTTTTTCGCCTATTTCGCTACGGTCGGCACTCTCGGTAACTGAAAGTGAACAGCTGTGGACACGGTGTTTTTGAAAACGGTTTGGCTGCACTTGCCGGACGGTGGTAAAGAGAGAATCATAGCGCAAACCGGCGGCGACAAGGGGATTGGTTTCGATTCTATTCAGGCCGGCGTAGAACGGAGACACTATTTCAAGTACAGCGACTATTCGATCACGCAGACAGAAAGAGGAGATTATGTGGTGTCACCTGTAGATGATGGGTACGAGAAGATTTACTACCCGGACGGCGTGTACGAGTATGTTTCGAAGGTAGTGCAACATAATGGGTTCTGGGAGGCGCACGTCCGCAATCCTGCTAACAAACAGCGAGTAGCATGCTGGAGTCGTCGTCGCATCTCTTTGGAGCATAAGAGCGATGGGTGGCATTGGCGGCCAATCGGCCCTTATGATGCTTATTGTGACTATGAGGTGAAATTCGCAGGCAGACTAATTAGTCTCCATGTCTCCGATGATTGTGATGCGCTCATCAGGAGGGCGAGTAGGTATTTTACTGGCGAATGGTGCATTTGGTGCGCGAACGAAGGGGGCGGGGAAACGTTTTTCACGTTCGACGAGCAGCACTATGAGTTGACCTTGTGTGATGACATTCTCTATATCACAGAGAAGAATGGCGGGGACGCCGAGGATAATGCGCAAGAGAACGAGGTAACTCACCCGTCGCACTACGCAACCCTCGATCCCGAACCCATCACCTTCATTCGGGACCGAGACTATTTGACTGGCAGTGCCCTGAAGTATATTTTCAGGGCCGGCCACAAGGATGGTGTCGACGAGAATGTTGACATGGGGAAAGCAGCATGGTATCTTCGCGAACTCGTCGCCGAGCAGGGAAGTCAGACGGTGATCGCAATTCTGCGAAACGTCCACTGGGACACCATTGACAGGCAGCTCGCCCCAGAGGATCGCGCCAGGGAGGTTCGAGACCGGCTCACAGAATTCGTGTCCGCTATTTCACATGATCACCTTAACAGCTATATTCCGAAAGCGTGAATATTATGGAGAATATTATTAATATTGCTTTCGTTGATTTGATGGAATTCAGGAAGCGGTGGGTTGCGACCGCGTTCATGCATGCCACCGACTGTGAATTCACTATCAAAAGCAATTCTGCCGATCCATCCACCACGATCCGCGAGCTTATGCGCACCGTGCGGCGTGTGCAGGAAGTAACGCTTGCTTTGCGTTCGTGGGAGGAAGGGGGAGTAACTTTTACTAGGTGCACACATTCGAATGAGATGGGCAAGTATGTGATCACTTATAGTGATTCAGCGAACGATGACGCGTACGTCTGTGCAATCATACTGTCGGAGAGCAATGAAGACACAGTAGAAATCTTCCCGGGAGAGAAGCCCGACCTTGCTCTTGAAGCCAAAGTAATCCTACGCGATAAAGGTTACACGGTCCATATGATCGAGGAAGACGAAGATGGAGGGCTGCCACAATGGCTACGCTGAGTGATTTCACTCTCCGACGCAGAATCGATTGGGGCGAACTCATTACTGACTGGCGCAAACCGTTGTCCATTCAACCGGCGTCGGTAGAAGTGCGACTAGACGAGAACATTATCGCCTACCGTCATGGTGACGAGAACATCACTATCGACGAGAATGGTTACGAATTGTTGCCGGGTGAGTTTATTCTCGCGTCCACCCAAGAGAAAGTCAGCGTGCCTGCCGATCTAGTGGCCAGGGTGGAAGGCAAGTCATCGTGGGCGCGCCGCGGAATTCTCGTCCACGTGTCCGCAGGATACATTGACCCGGGATTCCAGGGAAACGTGACCCTGGAGATCGCCAACCTGCACTCCACCAAGCCCGCCCTCCTTTTCCCTGGGGACAGGATTGCGCAGATCGCTTTCGAGGACTTGGATAGGCCCGCCAGCATGCCGTACGGCACCCATGGATTGGGCTCGCATTATCAGGGACAGGCCGGTGTTACGCCGTCTGCTCGGGAGGTGGAATAATGAGTAAGATTGATCGCCAGGAAATCGCGTTGACTATCGCCAGGGAATTGCAGGACACTATCATATCGCCCCGCATTTCCGACCACACAGGAGTCACCGTTATCGATTCCTCATCGGGGAAGATCGAGGTCACCGATGACGGCGTTGCGGTGACGACGAAGCGCGGCGTCTCAGCAGGATGGACTCACAGGGATTCATGTAGCCCGGAGCATTCTGCAATGCGCTGCAACCTACTTTTGTGGAGCGTCTCATGACAACGAACAACCCAATGCTGGATATCGAGCACGAGATCAGCCTTACACAGTTGTGGCTTTCGAAGCCCGACGAGTGCGACATTGACGAAGCGCACATGGTTGCTCGTCTGAAGTGGCGCAACCATTATAAAGGGGTCGGGATTGACGTCACTGTAGAAAACACTGACGATGGCGCTATCAGCAAGTGGGTTATCTGGGGATGGCCATTGAACGTTGTGGGCGTTGCCCATAAAACGAGTGGCGAAAGCACATGCAATCTTGCGCGCCGTCTAGCACGGCGATGGGACAACGTAGAGTGTGACGCTACTGCCGCTCGCCAATTCAGAGAGATCAATAACGCGATTCACTCGATCCTGAACTCACCTTCGATCGACGTTCAGGATGATGCGCGCTCCGACCTCATGGGCGTCCTGGACGACATTGCTCGCGAGCACGGAGGAAACTACCAACGCCTGGGACTATAGCCCACTGTGTCGAGCATGAAAACATTCCCCCTCACCGCAGAAATCGTGGTGAGGGGGAATGTTTCACGTGAAACACTCAGGCGCCCGGCTGCGGGGCCGGAGCCGGAGTTGCTTTCGCCTCCAACGCGGCAACACGCTCAGCCAAACCGAGGTAGCCGCCATGCCAAGCGACCACACGCTCCATAATCCAATCCGACGGAGGATTCTGATAAGGATTCTTCTCAGGAACCCACTGGCCGCCCTCACCCTGCACCAGCTCACCGTCGGTCACATACAAATGTGAAACGCCGAACGACGCGGCGCGATCGATTACCTGTCGGAAATTCTCTTTCGTAACCCCATGAATGACGTGCCACCACTTGGTGGACGGCTGCGCCCGCATCACATCATTCGCAATCGGGTTATTAGGGTCATTCGTCAGATACTTTGCGGCAGTGTTCTCGAAGCTCATGCACACGTCGAAATCGAGTGCGCACACGGCCTCAGTAATATTACTGCCAGGGTTAATGGCGATCGTGAAATTCTTGCCGTAGGCGCGTCGAATTTCGCCGATGAGGTCACCGTACCAGCCGACCCGCCCGGACTGGGCGCCCCAGCCGTTGATTACCTCGTCCAAGAATACTCCCTGGAAAAGACCATCGTACTGGGAGCGCAGGTTGGCGCACAACTGCATAATGTATTCGCGCGTAAACTTGTCCGGGTCCGGCACACCATTCCTAGCAGCATCATCCTTAGCGAGCGACGCCGCACCATAGCGGGTAGGAATGTACCAAAGAATCCTTTTCGCTCCGGCCGCCTGGGCACGCTGCGCCTGAGTAAGAAAATCGTTATCCTTGGCAGACCAATCGCCGGTAGAGCGATTCATGATCACGTAGCCAAGCGCATCCCCGTAGGCTAGTGTCTTGGCCCATTTCGAAATCTTCCCGGCCTGGCCCTCGTTGTAGAAATCGGGCCAGAAATACGTGACCGGGGAGTAGTAGTGTCCGCCGACCGTGAAAGGCGAGATCGCGGAGAACAGCGGGGCGACCAGCTTATCGACGCCGGCCTTAGTGTACCCAGTAACGTTTGCCATTGTGTTTTCTCACTCTCCGTAGGTCCAGGTAAGACCATCGTCACTGACGGTGATCTTGCCACCATTGTTCTGGCCGCCGCCGCCAGGATTGCCAGGATCGGGGGCAGTGCCGCCGTTCCACGCTGACAGGGAGGTCACCTGAACGTCGCCCGAGACCGGCAGCTCCGCACCTCGGACTTCACGCGCCCAAACGCCAGCGACATTCAAAACGATTGCCCATCGTCCACCATGGCTGGCGTCTACCTCTACCTCGATCCTGCCCTTGTCGTCGGCATCGCCGCGCACGGGGGCGGGGACTGTCGTAATATTGTCGGACGTGTATACGGTTTCCGGGCGGACGCTCATTGTTGCGTTGACTGTCTTGCCGGCCGCATTCACGACCGTAGCTATGACCTTAGTCATATTATTATCACCTTTCCTGAAACAATAGTGAACTATTTTACAGATTACAGGTCAACGCGAGTCGCACCAAGCGTAGCCACCGTAAACACGGTCCCCGGGAAAACACCGCCATCGTAATGCCAGTACGGGTCAGCACCATAGCTGCCCGCCGTAGTATAAGCAACCCTATGGGAACCGGCCTCCACGGAAAGGCGCCACTGCATATGGTGCGTCATAAACGTGCGATTGTACTGAATCTCAGTCTGCCAAATGCCACGATTGTCAAGCTTGAACCCGAAGAAATACGAGCCGACCGCCTTATCCTTCTCCTCCTCGGAATGATAATCCTCATGCGCAATGCTCACACACACGTCAAGCGAAAACTCCATGAGACTCTTGATCGGCAGAGTGACGATACCGTCACCCCACGTATAAGTGGCATGATCCGACGTCGGACGGCCGCGCCCGTTCGTGTTATCACGGTGCCGGTAAAGCACGCCACTAAAGCTGTTAGCCGGATTAATGTTGAACGACCCGTCACCGGCCTTAGAGCCGTCGGCCGTGTACAGAATATCGTCGATAATGAAGACGGCGGGGCGCGCTTTCGATACCGCCCCGGACGGTGCAGCCGCCAACATGACCCGTGCTGCGGCCACTGACGCCGCCGGCATAACCCTACCGGCGGAATCATCATACGCGTCCCAGGCCTCAATAAGATTATCGTCTACTGTAGGGACGATTCCGCCGGTCCACCTGGTGTTAGGCATATTGTTTTCTCCTAAAAATATTGTCACACATTCTTCAGTAGGTGAGCCAGCTAATCGTCATCTCGCCCCAATCCATAATTGTACCCTCGTCAATATTCTGATACGTATAAAGCGCAATCCGATCCCCGACGTTCAAACGCCTAACACCCGTCACCTGCAACGCAGTCCACAGACCATGGTTCAACGCAGCATACATGTAAACGCCGCGCTCAACATCATTGGTGCGGGCAACCCTCGTGCCGCCCACATATCCGGCCCATGATGACCTGTACCATGTTGTGCCGTCTAGGCGGTAGAGCCCGCTCTGCGGAATAATAATTTCGACGCCGTCTACCTGCATTCCGCCGCGAACGATCTTTTCCTGCGACCCGACCGGAACCTCCGTCCATTTGTCTTTCACAGTCCACAGGTGAGCGTTGTTTGTTGCCATGTGGGCGAACGGCGGCTCCGTGAAAGTACGCCAAGACGACGCGTGAGGCGAAGCCGACCCTGGCGGGTCATAGGACACGCCATTCGTGTCCATGATAAGCTCGCCGCCCTGACGGTCGGTGATCTGTATTTTCGCCACACCCTCGTCGTCGCGGAAAACATGAAGCCCGGAGGAGCGGCTCATTTTCCATGACACGTACATGGAATAAATGATTCCGAGCGTCATTCCCGGCGTGAAAACATCGTTCGTGCGTGCACTAATGTAGAAAGGCGTGTCCGTGTCTTGAATCCACGCTCCGTCGGGGAGCGTGAAATCAAATCTTATTTTCTGCCCAGCCGTCGCCTGCTCGTCAACAGAAATGATCCTATTCTTACCAATGTTAATGGTGAGAATCGCGCGGCCGTTCCATGACGGGGTGAAAAGAATATACCCCTCAACCTTGCCGACACCCTCGCCGGCAATACCATATGTTTTTGGTTTCGCAACAGCAATGTCATAGATCGCCATCTGCGCACCATCGTTACGATTGGGACGATCCCTATCCGTCAAAACGAACCGTGTGCCGCCCTCCATCTCCTCCACGGTCGCGATTTTGGGAGACCAGATAGACTCCCAGAACCCGTACTCGCTGCCGAGGCCGAATCTAATATTCTTCTCGCCCGACGTCGGCTCAGTATCAACAAGCGAAAGCTCCCCACCAATAAGCCTATTACCGATAAGATCGCCGGTTACTTTGGCTGCGTTGAATGTCGCGTTTCCAGCGGTCAACATTTCCGTAGTGACAGACGCGAACGCCGCGATCTTAGCCCACAGTTCCCCAGACGCGTAAATGTTGCGAGCGGACACGGAACCGTCAGCGAGCGAGACGTTCCCCACGGACGAGGGGACGAGAATGCTGCCGGCAACCATTGTTCTGGTCACCCACTGTGTACCGTCCCAGATACGCACGTCGGTAATGTGCCCGGCATTGTCGGTGACATACCAAATCAGCCCTGTGACAGGATTCTCGGGCGCGGTCTGGGCCACTACAGGCGGCCGGTTAGCTTCCGCAATCTGCACCGCCTTTTCTGCATCCTTTGCCGCCTTGTTAGCGGCACCTTCGGCCTTGTTTGCTCGGTCTCGAATGGCGTCGGCTTCCTTGAAGGCGCGTTCGGCGTCTTTTGCTGCCTGGCTAAGCATTTTGCCAGTGTGCCCGAGGTTCTCTACCTTCGCACCGGAAGGCGGTTCGGCAATAGGGTCACTGATCTTGACTACGCGGCCGGATGAATCAATGATGACGAGTACGCGAGCGCCTATCCATGTGGCAATCCCATCGGATTCACCAACCGCATGCGACGTTGGATTACTATAGGGGATACCTACCTCCACCCAGCCGGACGGGAGCGTACTGTCGGTGGCGGACGTGCCAGTGATTTTCCCGTACGTCCATGACACTGAGGATTGCTGAACAATAACATTGTTATTGTTGCGGCCGCCGCCATTTCGTGGCGCCGTGTCAAGCAATAGTGACGGTCTGACCATGATGCCCCGTTTATTCTCCCAGTACCTCTATGTCCACCCTCATTGTAGCGGACGGATCGGACAACGGAAGACTGTAGGCGGAAACGCGGCCTGCAATATGCTCCCCCTGCTCGGTAATCGCACCGACAATATCCCCGACCTCGATACGGGCATCCGGGATAATCGTCAGAGAACGGGAAGAGCGGGAGGAAATGTCCTGAATCATATACGTGTCCGCGGCCTCGGATACTTCTCTCGCCGAGCTTGCGGCACTGAATTCTTTGTGCGAAGTAACCCAACCATAGCCGGCCGGCTCGTACGGCGGGTCAGTGATTTCACGTTCCGCGGTCCATCGCTCCTCTTGCTCACCCTGAGCCCGCTGTTGCTTACTGCCAGTAACATACCAACGGTTCGGACGACGGCCGCCTGACCTCGGGGCACGCGGGGCCTCCAAAAGGAAGCCGGACTCGTACGTGTAAATCTCGTCAGGCGCCGTCTTGTCGCGGAGTTTGAAAATGTGCAGCATTCCATCGGCTCCGCTACGAATACCACAGCCACGGGATTCGACGAGTTTATAGATTGATTCGATCCGAGAGTTTCCCCATTGCGTGGTACGCGGGATAGGCGCATCCCAAACGTCGTCCTCCAACTTTACGCGCACATACTCGGCGAGCTCGTTGGCTTCGGAGAGCAGAGTGGCGCCAGCGCCAGGGGAGGACGGCCACGGCCTCGGATTATCGGCAAGAATCTGCGTCAAATCCTTACAGGAAACGTTCACCTTCTCTTTCGACACGGACCATTCCACGTTGACGAATTCGCCGAGCGGAATTTCCCAGTAGTCGCCGCGCCGATTCTCATAAAGCGCAGTCACCATGGAACGCTGTCCGAAATTGTTGAGCGCGTCCAACGGCCATTCCGGGACCCAAGACATTGGGCAAGAATAAGACAATGCGCCCGGAACCTGGCGGTTCGTCGAGGACCACTCGACCTTTACTTCGGAGGCGGGAATCCCGGTTTTGAGGACTTCGCCGCCGCGAATGATATCGATTCTTGCGCCGATGCTGAGGCCGTCTGAAAGGGCGGCCAGCGTGGGGCCGTTTCTCATGGCATTCCCGCAATCATTTTGCAAATCTCAATATATGTGCGTGATTTCCAGACTTTGTCGACTTCACGCCATTCACCCCAGGTTACACAGGGTGCTGCTCCCCAGCCGGCGTGAGGGCCGACAAGCATTGGTGAATCTTCTGGGAGCTCATGCCATTTTACATTCCACCGGATAATACCGTCTCCTGTGATCCTGGCACTGTCAATTTTGTCTACGGTGATGAATCGTGATGGGAGAACGTCGGCGGGGGCGCCGGGTGTAAGAATGAGAGGCTCTCGCTTCTGCAGAATCTCCCAAACATTGTTAACATGGGACGGGTCGTCTAGGACGAATTGGCCGCCTCCTGTGCGAGCCACTTCTAGCATCGGCCACCTGGCGATAAGTGAGTTATATCTCGAAATCGGGGAGGACCATTCTCTTTTGTCCTGGGCCTCCTCCCAGATGAGGCCCGGTACGGTGCGGCCGTTGAGGCCGCTCACCATGCCGCGCCACCACTCCACCTCAGGGCGAGTCAGCGTGACCGAGGAGTCTCCCTGAGTGTATTTTATTGTGGTGCCCGGCACGGCGTAAGCGTCCGAGAGAATCATTGTCACCGGCTCGGTCAGCTTGGGGCCCTCGAGCTCACGAATCATTTTCGCCCTACCGGTGAGAGGTCTTTTGTCGCGAGCCATCCCAGGAACGGCGAAAAGACGGTCGCCCGCGTAGACGGGTTCCTTGCCGGTGGCCATTATTGACGGCAGCCCAGTGTGTGTAGCAATCCATCCCGTAATCGGCATTATTTCGCGCTTTCCGTCATAATGGTTTTATCGGTTCATCCGGTCGTAGTCTACTATGGCCGACGTTGCCTCTACCTGCATACGGCCGACAAGATCATTGTCCACGTCTCGAATTTCGAGCACGTCAGGGCCGAGTGCACGATTCTCCAGGAGGCTGATCAGCTTATCCATTTTCTCCCACTGGGCTGACGTGAAAACGGGCTCCGGGCGACCAGTTTTATTCTCGATCGTTGAGAGGCCGGGCTGCAGGAATCCACCGTTATCGTAGCGGAGATTCCCCGCGGACGGCCCACCATAGATCGGAACCTCACGCACAGGAATACCGAAGGTCGGGGCTTCGACCATCATCCCGTTTCCGGAGGCGATAGCAACGTGGTGGGCCGGGTAACCCCAGAACAGGAGCGTTCCGGGAACCATGGGATTACCGGGGGATGACATTGCCTGATATCCGGCCGCCGTGAGACGCGGCACGTGAATGCCCATAGCGTTGAGCGCCCAGTAGACAAGGCCGGAACAGTCGAGGCCGCCTCCTGGGGAGACGCCGCCCCAAACGTACGGTGTACCGATAGCCCGGCGCGCAGTATTCACGAGGTCGCCGGCGGCGGCACCAATAGCACCGATTCCGCCACCGAATCCGCTGACCACGGGCATGTGATCTTTAATCCAGTCACCGAGCGCGTCAATAGTTTTATCAACGCCCGCTTTTCCGGCGTCGAAGAATGGTTTTGCTCCGTCGCCGCCCCACGAATCGAGAAGCTTATGAACCGGAGCCTTGATGACAGTCTCGACGGCTCCGATCGGGTCGGAGAATATCGAGGATACTGCGTCGGCTGCGCCGGTGATCCAATTAAGGGCGGCGGACGCACCCCTTTCTACCGTTGATTTAACAGGATCCCAAATACCGCCAGGAGCGAATGCGGCATACCCCGCATCACCGCCGGGAATCCTGTCCCCGTGCGCGGCTGCACGGTTCATGGCATTCACCATTGCCGGCCCGCCGACTGCTTTAACCCATTCGGGTCGCATGATTGCTTCTCCGCCGGAAAGCGCGAGCCGGCCGCCACCGTCGGGTGATACGAAATGGTAAATGTCGCGGCCGGGAGAGTATCCGGGCAGGACACCACCGGACGCGTACCCGCCAATCGTGGGAGCCTCGGGAAGACGAAGATCAAGGGAGAGTTTCTCCATCATTCCGTTAACGAGTTTCCGCAATCCGTTATTGTAGACTGTGCCGATAACGAAGTTGACGGGTTTGGCGGCGGCTTCTTTAATTTTGTCCCACGCCGTTCTAACACCGTCTTTCATGGTGTTTGCGGCGGCCACGACCCTGTCCCAGGCGCTTGTAATTGCGGGGACGAGCGTGTTGGCAATCCAATCTTTAACGATTTGGATTTCGCCTTTCAGGGTGTTCCAGGCGGAGACGACCATGTTTTTCAGCCAGCTGGTCCACGAAACAACAGTGTTCCAGGCGGCGCTGATCGTGGTGGCTGCGCCTTGAATTATGGCGACTCCCATGGTGACCGCGGCGATGATGGACGCGAATACGAACGCAATGATTCCGCCCAAGATTTTCGCGCCGGTAGAGATTATTTCCCAGGCCACGCTAATAACGGGTGCAGCGTAGGTTTGAATCCAATTCACCACAGGCTGCATAACGGCCCAAATACCATTCCATGTCGCCGACAGGGAACCCCACATAATAGACGCCGTGTCTTTAATGGCGTTGAATGCTCCTACGACCCACGGCCATGCAATATTGTAGATCCAATCAACGACAGGCTGAATAGTGGCCCAAATACCATTCCACGCAGCCGATATGGTGCCCCAAAGGGACGAGGCTGTGTCTTTGATCGTGTTAAAAGTATCGACTACCCATGGCCAGGCCGTGTAGTAGATCCACTCGACTACCGGCTGCATAGCCGCTTGAATGGCGGTCCACGCGGCCTGAACCGTTCCCCAAAGATTAGACGCCGCATCCTTGATCGTGTTAAAAGTATCGACTACCCATGGCCACGCCGTATAGTAGATCCACTCAACTACCGGCTGCATAGCCGCCTGAATAGCAGCCCATGCACTCTGAATATCGCCCCACATGTTAGTGGCCGTATCCTTAATCGCATTGAACGCACCTACCACCCACGGCCAAACCGTATTATAAATCCAATCCGCAACGGGCTGAATTGCAGTTTGAATGGCGGTCCAAGCGATCTGAATATCGGACCACATCATGGAGGCAGTGTCTTTAATCGCGTTGAACGCACCGACCACCATGGGCCAAATGTCATTGTAGATTTGTGTGGCGACGGGCATGATTGCCGCCCAAATAGCATCCCACGCCCACTGAATCGTAGACCAGAGCGCACTCACGCCCCAGCTGATAGCATCCCATGCCGTGGTGAGGTACAGGGCGGCAACGTTGACAATCCAATCGACGACGGGGCGGATTATGTCGCTGATCCCTTGCCAGGCTGCGACCATGCCATTCCAGACGATCATTGCGCCAGCGGAAATGCCATCCCAGGCGGCCTGAAGGTTAGGCCACGCAGTATTTACAATCCAATCAACGACAGCCTGAATAACGGGCTGCATTCCCTGCCATACGCCGACGATACCGTTCCATACCCATTGGGCGCCGGCGACGATTCCGTCCCAAGCGGCCTGGAGTGCGGGCCATGCTGTGCCGACGATCCAATCAATGACCGCCTGAATAACGGGCTGCATTCCTTGCCATACGGATACCATGACGCCCCACATCCACTGGGCGCCTGCCACGATTCCGTCCCAGGCGACTTGCATGAGAGGCCATACGTTAGCGGCGAACCAATCTGCGACGGCGCCGGCGGCCGTTTTGATTGCTTCCCAACATGAAATGACGACGTTGCGGAATGTTTCAGAGTTCTGCCATGCCACAATGATTGCCGCGACCAAGGCTGCGATAGCGATCACAACAAGTCCGATTGGGTTGGCGTCCATCGCGGCGTTGAATGCCCATTGTGCCGCGGTCGAGGCGATTGTTGCCGTCTTGTGGAGGACCATCATTGCCGTGGCCCTACCCCAAGCAACCGCCTGCATTGTGATTTGCGTCGTTGCGCGCGCGATATTTGACAGGAATTCGCCGGCGTACATGAGGTTGAGCTGCGCGGTCTCAACCACGTCCTTAACTTTCGCCACGGTCATTGCGTTAATGGCTGTGGTGACGCGCCCGGCGACACCGGCGACGCCTTCCATGTCGTTCAGCCATTGCTGCATTGAGGACATGACCATGACGGCTTTCCATGCCGTAAACGCGGCCGCGATACTGTAAACCGCCACTTTGCTATTGAGGATAGCGACGGTCAGACTTTCCATGAATTGGACGAGGGTGCTGTTCGCGATGGTGCTGAGCGCGGTAGCAATGCCGGGGACGAGTGTTCCGACGATGAATTTGCCGAGCTCGACGAAACTGTTGCGCACGTTGGTGATGTATGAGATGATTCCGGAGTCTTTGTCGAATCCGAAAATCGTCCCCGTGAAATCACCGGACATGAGCAGATCTTTAAGATTCTTCAGCGACGGGACGAGCGTTTTGTTGATCCATTCCCCCGCGGCAGCGGCAGCGTCACGCATGCGGAAAAGAAAATCAACGAAACTCGAGTCTTCCTCGAACGAGAAGATCGGGCCCGTGAAATCGCCCTTGCGGATAACGTTAAAAGCATTCGTAATGCTGGGAATGAATGAGTTACTGACCCAGTTGAATACTTTTTCGAATCCCTTGCTCATGGCGTCAAGGGATGCAGTGATCCATGGGAGTGCTTTTTCGGCGATTTCCTGCGCCCCGGTCACAAGGGTTGCTTTGAAGTTCCCCCAAGCGCCTTCCAGGGTTTTGGTGGATGTAGCAGCCTCAATGGCCACGTCCTCCATACCGAGGTCGAGGATTGCTTGGTTGAATTCTTCGGCGGTGATCTCACCTTTCTCCATGGCTTCCCGAAAATTGCCGGTGTAGGCGCCATTCTTTTTCATGGCTTCCTGCAATTTACCGGACGCGCCTGGAATCGCGTCGGAAAGCTGATTCCAATTCTCGGTGGTGAGTTTTCCGGCGCCCGCGGTCTGCGTCATGACGAGACCGACCGTTTTGAATGTTTGCGCGTTTCCGCCCGCAACAGCGTTCAGGTTACCGGCGGCCTCGGCGAGCTTATCGTAGCCCTTTACACCGTTGGATGCGAGCTGCGCGGTAATGGACTGAATATCGTCGAGCTCATAAATTGTGCGGTCTGCGTAGGAGCGTGTGCTTTTTGTGAGCGCGTTGATTTCGTCCGCACTTTTACCGGCGAATGCAAGCGTTTGCTTGAATTTGATTGTGGCGTCAGCAGCGTTGAATGCCTCTTTTGCGACGCCGCCGAACGCAACTGCAATGCCGCCGATGGCGAGTCCCCCGAGCGCGGCACCGGCGACTTTCGCTACCGACTTGAACGCCCCACCCAGACCGGATGTGATCTTTCTTTCAGCCGGCCCGGTGTCAACGTTACCGATTTCGCTATTGATACTTCGGGCGAGGCCTCGCACGGACGGGCTGATCTGAATCCATGCGGTCCCGAGATCATATCCGGCCATTGATACCTCTCCGAAATCATGTGTAGCGAAAATGGTTCACGCCAAGCAAACCGTTTTTCATGTTTGTCTTGGCGTGAACCATTTTACACTATCCGACAGAAACGCGGGTCAACGGCCGTATCGGGCAAGCCATTTCTCACCCTTGGCCTTCTGTGCTTTAGCGTGTTTACTTGATACCTTGGGGTTCCCGGTTTCCCGGTACCCTTCAGCGGGCGGTTTCGGAGCCTCGGGCCATTTGTCTTTCTTGACGCCGTTGACGGCGAGCAACGTGGTCTGGATATTGTGTGCTGACATTATTGTGGCGGCTACTTCATCGGACCAGTATCTATCTCCGCCTCGCGCCCTATCAAATGTTGACCCGGGCGGGAGCCCGCCGATGAGGGCCATTACCCGCCGGGGCGTTATTCTGCCTCGATATAGATCAAGAAGATCGGTATTGTAGTATCGTTGCAGGTCGGCTTCTATCTCCCACCCATACTCGCGGAGTAGTGGTGGGAGGATCGTCAGTTTCCCGCGCCCACCTCGGACACGATTGACTGCATAAAGTCGGTCACCGCGTCGATCGGAACACGACCGTTCTCATCCTCCAGAGCAGAGTAGACCTCGTCCTTGTGGTCGCCCACGATGAGACGGAAAAGCGGGAACGGATTGCCTGCGTCGAGGGCCTCGAATGCGCGGAAGTCCTCCAACGCCTCGGGAGGAATATCGAATTCGATCCCCTCATAGTCCACGTGAATCGGGTCGCGCGTAGCCTCTGCCTTGGCGAGCCTGTCAGCCGGCGCCTTAGCTCCAGCGGCCTTTGCCTTGCTCTTCGTATCCTTGTCAGACATAATGGGTTGTCCTCAAAATTTGTTTTATAAAGTGGGTGGGTTGTGTTTGTTTTGGATCTTCCCCGCTATTCCGCGACAACCCATCCGAAACACGAAATAGCGGGGAAGAATCATTCATCAGGCGGGGAACAGGGCCTTGTGGTCGGAGTAGATAATGTAGTCGCCCAGCACGGAAAGGTTATACTCGTAGCCGGTGATCTCAGCCTGCTGGAAAGTGATCTCGCCGCGCTCACCGAGCTCCAGGCGCGGGAAAACAATACGAATCTGCGCGCCCACGCCAGAAACGTCGAAGAAATCGGCGACACCGCAGAGGAGCTTGACCTTACGGGATGACTTGGCGGTGATTTTCACGCCCTTGGTGGCACCACCGTCCTCGACCTTCTCACTAGTAGCGTCAAGATACCAAGAGAGGGGGGCGAGCATGGTCTCCAGGAGAGTGGCGCTGAAAGTCGTCTCCGAGGAGTCAAGGAACGTCTTGACAACGCCGTGACCCTGATGCCCCTTGATCTTGGTGACAGAGTCGTCGGACGTAAGCTTGAACCCATCCTCGCTAATCCACCCAACATTGGTGAGACCAGTCACACCGGAGAGGTCCTGGGTGAGTGACGTAACCTTCTCACCGAACTTTTCGACGTAATCACCCAGCCAGAGCGCGTCATTGTCGGACGAGAAAATGAGTGCATTGTCAGCGTTAACAGCCATTATTTGTTCACCTGTGTGCTGTAATTGTTAATGTTGCAGTCGCCCTCGCCTGAGACGTGTCCGGATCGGGCATTTCTATCGGATAGGATGATTGTACCATCACTATACCATCCTGATAGTTCGGCATAGTGTGCGCCACATTCACGGCCTCGCACGCAATTTTCATCGCCTCACCCGACGACTGCGCATAAGCATCAATCGTCTCCAACGCAGTACAAAGCGCTTTCTGCGTGACACCGGTACCCCCCGTTGAGAGGACTCGAATAAATGCGGCGGGACGGTCGGGACTTTCGGGTCTGCGGGCCACGATCGGCACACTCATGTGCGTGGACAGGAAGTCCATGAGCCGTTTCTTGATATCCGGCATCACTGGGGCACGATCATATGTGGGCGTCATTACTTGCCCCCACCCATTGTGAGGCCGATCGCACGCTCCAGCGTGTGCTCCCTCATTTGCCTGCGCATTGCGGCAATGGTGCGCGCCCTGACGTATCCGCGGGTACGATTTCCGTGCGTCGTCTCGCCCTCGAATCCGCGGCCGGCAGCGTTGGCTACGCGCCCGGTCTCTAGTGCTACGGTCCGGGCTACGTCAGGGCCGCGCAGAAGGTCGGCGACGCCATCCCTGTTGAGCTGGAATTTTACTTTCGGCATTATTCGCTTACCTTGTCTTCGTTGGCGCGAATTTGCACAACCATCCCTTTGGGGTAGGGTGAAGGGCGGCCCATGACACGGTATTCTATGCCGTCTACAATGAGATGATCTTCTGCGGTCACGTCGATTGTGGTATTCCGCCAGTAAAGGGCGGCGGGGACGGTGACGGGCATTGCCCCAGCACTGATCGGCTCAGTGGACGTGGCCGGCGCAAACACCGCGAGCGGCAGGGAAACGTTCTCCCACGGCCCCGGCACGGGGTTACCGTACTGGTCTTTCGACGCCGGGCCTCGCCTACGCCGCGTGACAGGCACATACCCTGAAAGCATTACGGTTCCTGCCCGCTAATCGCGTTAATATCCTCGATCAGCTGATCCGTAGCGGACCGTACATCATAATCCTGTAGGAGGTCTACCTCGAACGCTCCGCCTGAGCCTCCGAGGGCGTCTTTTTCCTCGCGTTTCAGGAAGAGGCCGCCTTCAGGATTCTGATACGTGAACTGGTCGGAGAACGGCCCGGTCGTGTGTGATTCTGATGCGATGATCCCGTGGGGTTCGGAGTAGATTCCGCCGCCGCTGTCTGTGACGCCGCCGATAACATCGCCGCCCTGCATTGCGCGACGCACCACAGCACATGCTACACGCTTCCGCGTGCGAGGCGTGGCGGATTCCCAGCGGGGGCATTTCGACACGATGAGATCGGTGGCGTCGGCGAGGAGTACGTCGGCGCGGATACGCTCATTGTCCGAGAGTGCCCGCCACCGAGCTTCCAGATCTTCGACTGTGGCGAACGGAATAATGTCGTCAGGAATCACTTGGCCGACTTTCTGGGGCGGCCTCGCCTTCCGACGAGGGGGGCAGGTGACGGCGGGGCAGTGCGAGAGGAGGAGGAGGAGGGCTCGTCTGCCCCGCCGTCGTCATCATTCCCGGGGGTGATTTCGAAGTATTCGTCTCCGAGCGTCACATTGTGGTCGTCTGCGAGATGGATCACGATGTCGTGGTCTCGGTGCTTGTAGTGTCGCATTTCTGAAAACTCACCTGGGAAAAGTTTTGTTTTGGATGGGTTGTGTTATTTTTTCTTTATGGCGATTTTATCAGGCGCCGGCCTTGGTCTTAATCGTCGCGAACTTGTCCGGGAAAACGTACCAGGCGTACAGAATCTCGAGACGCAGAGCAATCTGGTTGCGCCGTTTCAGGTCACCCTGACCGTCCGGGTCACCGAAACGGATGATCTCAAGCGGCAGAGAACGCTGAATTCCCCACCGAATGCCGTCGACAAAGTCACCGACAATGCCCTCGACATTGGTAGCGACGGTCGCCTCGGGCTTGCCAGCAACCGTGTTTCCAGCGGCGGCCGGAAGTCCCATGAAATTGTCAATGTCGACACCGAGGCCGATCTGCGGGTAACGCGGCGTACCCGAAGGTGACCCGTCAGCATTCTTGGTCTGGAGACTACCGAGCGCCCAAACCGCGGACGGGGCAAGCGCGAGACCGGTCGGAGTAATTGGCGCGGCATTGTCGTTAATGAGCAGCCCAGCGGCCTGACGGATCGCCTGATCCATCTCCGTAGTGCCAATCTCGACATTCTTGGTGGTGGAGGTCAGGTAGTTGGTCCACGCGTCAATAACGGCACCGGTCAAAGGGTTAACACGGTGGTAAAGGCCAAGGTCGAGGGCCCGGGAAAGCGCCTCACTACCTTTCTGCGCGAGCTGGTTGAGGACGTCCAGCTGATAGTCCTCATCGGCCCACTGGACCTCCTCGTTGAAACGCATAGTGACCTGCGCCTTGTGCGGCTTAGCAGTCACGTAACCGAATTCACCGTAGGTGGGCGCCTTTTCGGCGCCCTCGTCAACGAACTCGGCGCGAGGGAAATTATCGAACGTGATAATGTCCACGTCGCCGAAGGTCATGGGAATTCCGCCGTTGAGCTTGGCAACGGTGGAGAGAGTCTGGGTGCGAGTGATGATCCCGTCGGCGATCTGCCGAGGCATGAGGACCTTTGCCTTGCCTGAATCAAACACGGCCATTATGGTTGTTTCCGTTTCTTTCTAGTGTTTTACTTTTTGGAATTGCGGCTGTACTTGTGTCAGTCGCCGGCGAAAACGTTCCGAGCGAATTCTGCGAGATTGCCGCCGTCATTGTCAGGCGTGGCTCCGGCCTGGGGTACCACGGGGGCGACGGACGGTTTAGCGTCGTGCAGTGCCTTGGCGATTGCGGCAGCATGAGCGTTGATTTCGTCCTCAGTGGTTCCTCGGATCAAATCGGCGCTGATGCCGTGCTCTGCGGCCGCGTTGGCGGACCATTCCCTGACTTTGGCGGCGGTTTCGAAGTCTGCCACCTTGGCCTTTAGGGCTTCGATTGTGGCGTCTTTGTCGCCGATGGCCTTGGCGAGCTCATCTCGTTCGTTGGCGGCGCGCCTGTTCTCTTTGGCGCGATTCTCCCACTTTCGGGACTCGCTCTTCCAATCGATTTCAGGCTTACTAGCGGCATTGTCCTCATTCTTGGGGGCATTGTCGCTGTTAGTGGCACTGTTATCGGCTGGCGTGTCGCTTGCGGCGTTATCGCTCATTGGGCGTTTCCTATATTTTGACCGTGCGGTTATTGTGATATTTTCAGGCAACTATTCCGGGCTTTGCAGCCGTCCTTCAGTGGCCTTTGTTTATGTATTGTAGCACAATCATTCAATCGGCCGGGTACGCCATTCTGCAAGCTCCTCCTGGTGTGTGTCTATCCACGAGGAAACGAGCTCACGGTGACGTTCACGGCCTTTTTCAGTTTTGTGTCTGGCTGCGAGCGCGTATGCTTTCGCCGGCACTTCCCGAGATGTGGGGTCCCATGCGGGAACTGCGACACATTTACAATTGTCATGCGCCCCGAATGATGCGGTCCCCTGTGAACGGTAGTAGCATTCGTTCATTGTGAGCATGACGCAGAAATTGCATGCTTGCGGGTTACGTGTTCGTCTTTCCCATCCCATTGCTTCCGGGTCGGCCCATGTCATGTCTGCGATTTGTGAGCGGGCTCCGTCGCTGACGTATCGGATGAGCGCCCCTGTCAAATATGATAGGGCGATGTCTGGGTTTCCTGCGTATAGTGCGCCCGCGCTGAATCTGACACTGTCGTCTATTTCGCCCTGTGGAGTGAGTGATGTTTGTACTGTGGGTGCGTCGCCGGGAATGTCCTGGTCTAGGCGCATGTCTCGGTACCATTCGTCGGCGATTGCGGCGGCCGCACTGCCGTATTGGTCTACGAGGGCGGGCATGATTTCGAGCAGAAGATCGCGCGCTTGTTCGGGGCGCTGTCTAGCGGCGCGGGACCATAGTGTGTGTAGATCATTTTGGGCGAGTGTGACGAGCGAGTCTACCGCTCGCCCGTATGCCCCAATTTCTGCGGTTGACAGCATAATAAGTGTTAGTTTATTGGTGTTTTGGTGCCGCCGGGCAGTTTGATGTTGCGCTTAACTCGGTTCCTTGTATTGGGTGTGTTATTAATGCTCAGGTTGCTGCCACTACCGTTACTTCCATTATTGTTGGTGACATTGTTGGCGTTGTCACCATCATCGCCGTCACCATTGTTGGCTGCGTCACCATTTCCGGTGTTCTCGCCGTTCTCGTCCACAGCGTTCCCGTTATTCGTGGCAGCGAGAGCACGATCAAGCAATGACACCGCATTCTTCTTGCGGTTCTCGGCGTTAATGTCTGCGAGATCATCCTCGGTGAGTCCAGCACGCCGCATGAGAGTCTGCGACTCCTGCAGCGACGGGAACGCAGACACCATTTTGACGGCGAAATCGGCGGCAGACGACGGCGAGGAATAGCGGGCGGGGGTCCACTTCACCGAGGTCTTCCACGACTCGGCGGGCGGCTCGTCGAGCTTGTCCCTGACCATAATAATGTTCTGCAGTGTACGCCGCAATGGTGCGGTGAAAATGCGCCACTGATACTCGGCTTCGTCCGCGAGCCCTGCCTCGGCCGCCTGCATTGCCTCGGCCGAGGCAGGGTTCTCCGCGAATACCCCAATAGCGGACTGAGGCAAATTTGTGGCCGCGCACAAATTCTGCGCCAGCTGACGGTACATTTCCAGGTGCGGGCTCATGGTCATTTGTGAGAATTGCCCAACCGACGGAATGTCACCATTTTCGTTCGGCTCCAGCACTTGGACTCGGGCCATGATTGCGGACCACCTGTCTTGGCCGGCGAAATCTGCTCTTTCCGCACCGAGCACGTACCGTTGCGGCGAGGAGAAGAATTCGGCGGAGGTTTCTGCGCGGACCATCGTCCTCACCGCCGCGTCCGTGAGATATCTCACCTCGCGGGTGATTCGTGAATGCCCCAGAGGACGGTTAAGTTGCGGGTCGTAACAGAGTGCTTCAACGAAAATACGGTTGGGTGTGTCTCCGAGCTTCTCAGCCTTCCACCCACCGCCGTTTTCTTTGGCGTCGATTCGCCAAATGGCGGTGGGGGTGTGCATGATGGCGCCGGCCGGCTGCCCGTACTTGTCGGTCTGATCAATTGTGAGGGCGGCCTCAATGATGCGACGTCTAGTGTCCCATAGTGCGGCGGACCATTCTGCGTCACGGGCCTGCACGACGACGGGCGGCTCACCGATAGTTTCATCCCCCCGCGTCACCGTGAGTAGCGAAAAAGAATGCTTATACGCCGAAGTGATCGCTTGGGCGAGATCAAGGTCATAGTTGTTTGCGGAGAGTATTTCGTTTGCTTCGAAGGCGTCGGGGGCGCCGTTCAGGGAGTAGCCCTCGAATACGTGCCGGCGGGCGAGCATGGTGACGACTTTCTGAGGCCATCCCAACGCGGCTTTGGTGCGTGTCATTTGCGGTGGAATACTGATACCGAGGTCTTGGAAGGCGCGGTGGCCGTCATAGTAGACGGAGAGCAGTTTGTTTTTATTCGAGTGCTGCTGCCATTTCTGCCACAGTTGCAGGAATGTTACCCGATCTTCGTCGGGAAGTCCGGAAATGCGTGTGGGTGCCGGCGTAGCATTAACGAGTCGTCCGTCGTCAGGATAAATTTCAGTCATAGGAACAATACTCCGCCGCCACGATCATTTCTACTATTGGCGTTTTCGATTTTATCATAAGGCTTGTAACGGGGTCGTCTTTTTGTTGTGCGTGCGGCCCACATTGCGAGCGTGCATGCTTCTAGGCCGGCTACTGTGGCGCCTGGCGGTGCCTGTAGTGCCCATCCTCCGGATGTTCCGATTGGGCGCGGCGTCGCGGATGCAGCCTCGGTCTTCAGTTGCATGTCGTCTAGGTGTGTGATTGTGTTTTCGCGTAGTGAGGCGTCTAGCATGCTGTAGGCGTCTATGATTTGTGTGATTGTGGGTGTGATGATGACTTGTGGGCGTACTCCGATGGCTCTCAGTCTTTCGATTGTGTCGCCGGCACCGTATTTTCCGTCTACGATGATTTGTGCCCACCTGTCTTTTGTGTCCGCGATGTAGTCGATGATCCATTGCGTGCCTTCGCTCATACGACGCACGCCTTGGTGTGTGCATAGTTCGACGTGTGTGGGCGTGTTTGCCTTGTGTCCTGCTCGGGCTAGGGCGCATGTTGATCCGTCTGGTGCGAACCTTATTGCGGCGCACCATCGCATGCCACTGGGCGTGTTTTCGGGCCGTATTGTGGCGGTGTTCCAGGCGACAGGGTCTATTGCGAGCCTGTCGTTGGCGCGGTCCCAAATTCCGAGGCCTTCACGGCGGAATGATTCTTCTCCGAGCTGCCGGCGCATTCTTAGAATGGCGGATTCGGGTGTGCGGCGCGGGTATGATGGGTTGGCTTTTTCCCATTGTTTTCTGTCGTCGCTGTTAGCGTCGTAGTCGGCGGCTAGTTCGAGGTAGAGGCCGTCTTTTATTTCGCCTTGCAGGGCGAGGTTTCGGAATTCGCTGAATGCCTCGGACGGGTCTTTTGGTTTTGGCGGTGTCCCGATTTTGATGATGAGCGGGTCCGGCGCCGTGTTTGTGGCGGGGATCATGTCGTCTAGTGCGGCTGCGCCGAGGATCTGGGCTTCGTCGAAGAGGATCATGTCTACGCCGTGGAATCCGCGTCCGAATCCGCCTTCGCGGGCTCCGAAGAGGATTCGTGATCCGTTGTTGAAGAGGATGGCTTGTTGTCCGTTTGCTTGCCGTATTTTATTCACGTATGGGGCGATGTCGGGTATTTGTGCCATTCCTTTCATGTCGTTGAATGTTTCGTCTGCTGTGCGTGTGCGGTGTGCGGTCCAGAGGACGAAGTATTTTGGGTGGAGGGTGGCGAGTGCGAATGTGAGGCCGCCGATTGTGTATGTTTTGCCGACCTGACGAGGGATGGATGCTTGGATTCCGTCGATGCTGGCGGCGTAGTGGCCGTCTTTTCTTTTTGCGAGGATTGCTTTGAGCCAGTCTTGTTGCCAAATGTCGAGGGGGTATTGCATTTCTTGGAGGCGGCGTTGGACTGGTGGCCAGGCGGTGTGTGTGATGTTTTCTGGGAGGGTGAGGTGGGCGGCGATTTCGGATAGGTGTTTTTCGCTCATTTTAGATGCCGTCCCAGGTTTGTGTTTCGTTTGGAATGTCGGTGGTGTGTGTGGTGGTGTTTTCGTTTTGTGTGGTGGCGAGTTGGTCTGTGATTTGTATGAGTTGTGCGGTGAGTTTTGTGAGTGCTGTGTCGCCTGTTCTTGGGTCGTCTATGACGGTGGCGATTTTGTGTGCGAGTGCTTGGCGGATGAGGGTTGGGTTGTTTGTGTTTGTGGCGTCTGTGATTGGTGTGGGGCTGTTGGGTTCGTATATGGTGATTGTGGTGTTTGTGTGGGTTGTCATACCTCCTATTATATGCTGTGATATACCTCATGTGTGATAGGGTTTTCCACAGGGTTTTCTACAAGGTGGAGAGTTTTCCACAGGGTTATCCACAGGCTGTCCGAGTTATCCACAGGGTTTTCCACAGGTTTGGGAGTTTTCCACATGACGACGGTCACATTGTGATATGGGTTACTGGAGTTATCCACAGGGTTTTCCACAAGCAGGGAGGGATGGGCAGACCTTCGGGGTGTTCGCGGCCGGATGGGGGAGGGGGTGTGGCCCTCCTCACATGGATTGTGTGGTGTGTGTCTCGTTTTGTTGTGTTCCCTGTGTTGTTTTGTGATGTGGGTCCCACTTTAAGGGATCCCTTACTCCCTTGGGGCCCCCTTTTGTGTTCGTCTCGTTTTGCGCCCATGGTTTTTTGAACGCCATTGTTGTTTCATGCCTTTGAATGTTTTTGCATGTTTTTGTAACATTTCTTTTGTTTTTTTGCATTTTTATGCGTTTGTGCGTTTGTGCGTTGTGTTGCCTTTGCGGCATGCGTTGGCACCATGCATGGTGCATGGTATTGGTATGCATGTCATGCATGTCATCATCATCACATGATCATCATGTTCGTTCATCATGTTGATCATGTTGTTCATCATTGATCATCATCATGTTCATCATTCATTGTTCATTGATTGATCAGTGAACAACAATCGTTGTTCGTTGTTCATTGATCGTTCGTTGATCATGTGAACGTGAACAGTGTGAGAGTGGATGAGTGGATGGTGTCCATCCTCCTCGGTGTGCGCTGCTGTGGAATGGCTGTGACACGTGCTGTGCCAGTCCGCTCCAGTCCAGTGGTGCAGCCCTCGCCCTGCTCATCCCACCGCAGTACTCATCAGTACTGCGGCTTGTGTCGCGCACTGTGTCGTTGCCAGGTGCGTGGTGTGCGGTGGCGCGCGTGTCCGTGGTGTTCGTGCGGTGGGGTATCCTCTGTCCGCTCCCCCCCTTGTCGTGGTGGTGGGTGGGGGCATTGCGGATGGTGGGTGCGGTGAGGTGGTGCGGCATGGTGTTGAAAGGCGGGGGCTGCGACGGCGCCCCTCCTGTCCGCGTGCTGGTGTCCCCCTTTCCGTTCGCGTGGTGGCCGCGTTGAAGGGCGGGTGCGGTGCGTGTTGTGATGCCCCGTGTTCGGATCGGGTCTGGCATATTGTGTTGTCCTGCTCCTCTTCACGTCACCCCGCCCTGTCTTCGTGTTCGCTGTCACAGTATTGTTGGTTTAGTGTGGTGTCTTTGTGACAGGGTTGTGTCATTGTGGAATAGCGGTGATGGTTTAGTGTGGTGTCTATTCATTGCCGTGTGTGATGTGCGCTTCAGTGTGATGGTGTTTACCGTCTGTCTGTCATTGTGTTGAGGAATGGCGATGGTGTGAAGGCGTGTGTGGTCTCGTCGTTGTGTGCTTTGTCTTCGCCGTCCTCCTCCTCCTTCTTCTTCCTCTTCCTTTTCCTGTCTTGTGTTGGTGTTCGGGGTAGTGCGCGCGCAGCCCTGCGAGCACGCACGTTATCCCCGAACACCATTGCGTCTTCCTCTTCCTTTTGTTTGTTCCGCTTGTCTTCTCTTCTTTCCTCTTCTCTTCTCTTTCGCCTTTCTTCGCTCCCCGCCTTTTCTGTTATTGTGGAATGGCGGTGGGGGGTTCACCATGTGTCACTGTGTTGTGTTGGCATGACGGCTATGGGTAGTCTGTCTCTCTCGTTCTCGTTTTTCTGGTAGTGGCGTGCTCTTCCTTTCCCGTGTCGGCCGTTGCCTCGTCTGCTGTTGCATTTGGCGCAGAGTACTCTGCCGTTGTCTGGGTGGTTGGTTCCGCCTAGTGATGCTGGGATTATGTGGTCTGCCTCGGCACTGTTGGGTTTGCGTTGCCCATTATTGTTGTATTGGAGTTTTACTCCGCATGCGGGGCAGTGCGTGATGCCCATGGCTTGTGCTCGGGCGAGTACTTGTTTTCTGAATTGTTTGTGTTCTCGGGTGCTTGTTCTGCTCACCGCTGTTCTTCTGTTCTTTTCTTCTTTGTTTGTTGGTGTTAGGTGGTGGCGCGTCGCAGCGTCAGCGAGACGAGCGCCTCCACCGTCTAACACTACTCTCTTGTTCCTCTTCCGTTCCCTCCTGTTTTTTCCTCGCCTTTCTTCTTTTGTCTTGTTGTGGGTTGGCGTGTGTCGTGTAGTGCGCGCGCAGCCTTGCGAGCACGCACGTAACACGGCACACGCCCTGTTGTTTGGTTCGTCTACTTGTGCGGTTGTGTGTGTACCACCATCACGTGATGTTTGCTTACATACATTGCACAGTATTGTTGTCCCCACCACACACTGTTCGTTGTTAACGGTAACAGTGCTCAACGTTGAACACTGTGTGCCCTTAATTACGTCACAACACGTGTTCCATAAATAGACACTGTCTAACAAAAATAGACACTGTCTAGATATATTAGACACTGTCTAATTCTAGTACTCTTTTAAGAGTATAGGTTGGGCCCAACACAGTGGCGAGCTCTTCGAAAACACCCGCGGCGTAACGCTCGCTTGCGTCGCTAGGGCTCCTCAGCGGCTACGCCGCGATCGTCTTCGACGATTCGTCTACTCGAGTGTAGCATACGGGACCAAAGTCACCGCAACAAACACTGCCAACAAACAATCGCAAACGGGAACTTTTCGTTGCAATGACGCGAAAAACCCTGACACAAAACCTTGCTACAAGGGCAGAAAGTGTGACGACACGCACCAATATTGTGGTAACACAAACGGGTGTTTTTACCCTAGAACGCCAGTTGCTAGCAAGCAACCTACATGCGTAGAAAGTAAACGGGAGGTGAACAAAGTAAACAGAATGTTAACGGAAACTGCGAGACGTCAGAGCCATGATGACTGACACCACTCCCCTCCATCACACACCGCCTTTCTACGGTAGACACGACGACGAGGCCCCACCCCCTCCATCACACACCGCCCTTCAACCATCTGAGACGCACCGAGGCCCCACCTCCTCGTCGAAGATGGGGCCTCAGCGTCCTCAGATCAGTCGAGTCAATAGGTCCAGGTGAAGCGGTACAGCAGAACGCGCGAATTGGAGGCCGCCTCCTCGTCATAGACGGGAAAGACAGCGACCTCGAGATTGGCGCACGCCAGATCGGCGTCGTGGGCGAGTCGGGCGATGCGAGGCCAGATGCCCGCGTCATCCATCGCGTACTCGTAGGCGTCATCCCATCCGCCGGGAACGTCCAGCGGCTCGATCGAGCCAATGCCGCAGTCGTCGGAGATCCTGGACAGGGTCCAGGGTTCGCCGGTACGCGGGGTGTGGACGTGGTAGACGGCGCCGAGCTCGACGGTATCGAGGGTAGGGTCTTCAGTGCGGTAGATGGCGGTGCTCATTTTCTCTTTTCTCCCTGTCGGTTGGGTTGTTCTCTGTCACATTGTGGGTGTGGGATGGGCGGCTCGGTCGGCCAGTTCGGCCCCGACACGGTCGATCAGCCGCCGCAGCGCAACGTCGATCCGGCTCGCCGCCTCCTGCCCCTCGAAGTTCCTGATGTCGTTCGTGCACTCGGTGACGATGTCGCGTGTCAGGTGGAGGGCGTCGTGAGTGGACAGGTCGGCAGTGAAGCGGCGCACCAGCGCACGCGCGCACTGATAGGCGACCTCTTCGTGGTCCTCGATGTAGCGGAGCATGAGAGCTGCCATGGCCTCGGGCTCGAGGGCGGGCGAGATGTGAGGAGTAGTTGAGATGTCCATGCCCGCATGGTGACATGGGTGGTGTGGTGGCGCAAGTCCACGGGTGCAGAAGCTCCCAGAATCCACTGAGGCGCAAGTCACACACGCTGGGGGTTTGACGGCGCCCCCACCGCTCTTCTATGGTAGACGCACCATGCTGGCGAGGGCCGGCACACGAGGAGAGGAGACACGCAGTGGGCAACACACTAGATGAGGGAATGCTCATCCGACACATGGACGTGCGCAGGACTAACGAGTTGCTGAACGGGCAGGGCTCGCGCCTCGCAATTCTGATCGAGCACATGGACGACACGGACTACGAGGTGAGCGTCAACGACAAAAAAGAAACACCCGAGCATTTGATGACACTGCTCGCCACTGTCGCACGTGGCGCTGACATGATGATCCGTGCCCTCGATGTTCTCCGTGCCATCGGATACGTGGACGCGAAGCCCGTCGCACTATTGGGCAGAGAAATCATTTTTGGTTTGGACCGTGTTTCGCTTGAGCTCGAGGTCATTGAGTCCAGTGACGGCGAGATCAAGTGCGGCATCAGCGTTGCCGGCGCGAATGTGGAGAATGTTGAGGAGATTGGGGGTGTATTGGAGGAGCGCGGCATTGACGTCATATGAGACTGTATCCGCCGTCCCGTGCGATCACGGGACGGCGGATATGGTTACATGCGGCTCGTCACCCGATGTTCTAGGGCGGTGGGCTGACGACGTCGTGGACCAACACACCACAGTGTGGCGGACGTCTCACCCTGGGTGGGTTGGCAGGCCGCCATCGGGGTCCTAGAGTTAAGGCATCGGGAGCAAGACAGTAGCCCGCCAGGGCGGGGCGGACGCCCCGCACTACAACCGAGAACGTCATGGAGAAAGAGGAGACACCATGAGCATGAGGCATGCGGCCCCACGTAACACCAGCGTTGCGACCCGCCGCCCTTTGAAGCGGAGCAGCGAAATCATCCTGGCCGCCGTCATCTACCTGACCGCATCGTGTCTCGCCGTTGTGGGGACGCTCGGCTTCATAGCGGCTATCTGGGTACTCTGGGGCGCACTGGGAGTACGGTAACCCCCCGCAATTCCGAACAGCACAAACACTGGAGAAGAGGAGCACATCATGTTTTACGACGCGCATTTCACCATTGATGTCACGAATTGGTCGCGCGGCACTTGGCTGGACGGCACAACGCAGATAATGGACCGGGAGGACATTCTTCTGTACGATCACCTTGTACCCGCCTATCTGCCCGAATTTCCAGACGACCGCCGTTCCGCTAACGAGGCGCTGGCTTCCATGGTGGGGATGGCGAAGATTTATGACCGCATTCTTACCCTGGCCGACAAGCACGGCCTCCATGTTGACGAGGACGACCATTCGACTCTGACGGTGTCGTCCGGTGGGTCGACGATTGGCACCATGATGGTTGGTATGAGGCGAAGCGGTGTCGAGCTGGACGTTGACCCGTTCACTGGGGAGGGCGTGTCGAAGAGTTCTATCTGGGACCATTTTGTGGATGATCTCACTCATGATCCTGTTATTGAGCATTCCCGCACTCCCGTTGAGGCTGATATCAGGTGGAGGCCGGCGAAGCCACTCGCACATTCAACGCGATTCCACATTTACACGAAGCCGGTGGGTGAAATGACTTTCGTTTCCGGTGAGGGCGCGTTGACCGTGGACAATATTGAGACTCTTTGCTGGGAGGCCAATATTGGCATGGTCTGTAGTGAGAATCTTGCGGATGGGGTGCAGGAGATGTTCGATCGTCTTGTTGCGGGCGTCTCGCTCATGGAGAGTCTCGCTTCGACGGCGGACGCTTGTGGTATCACTCTGGCGATGGTGGAGGATTCTTTGATTGTCGCCTATTTCAATGGTGAGATTATTGGGCAGATTGCTGTGGGTGCGAGCGGGAGTGGTGTCGAGCTTACCCCCGACTGGCTGGGGTCTTTTGACCGGTCGGATGCCGTGGAGGAGGCGTGGGGCTGGTTCTGTGGTCGGATTCGGGAGATTCCTGACAGTAGTGTCGTCTGACACTGTCGCAATTCCAGAAAGAGAGAGAGGAAGAAAATAATGCTGTGGTTTGAATATGATGGCCCTAACAATGAATGGGTGACCGATCTGGACGTTGAGATGGGGTTTATTCGGGAGAATATGCCGGCCGCCACTTCCTGTTATCACGATGGTGCCGGTTTCACCGTCATGATCTGGGACATTAAGGCTGGCGTTATTGAAACGTATGTGTTTGATAATGGTAGGCCGACGGCTTGGTATTTCAGCCCGAAAAACACGACGGTGGATGCGTGGTGGAGGAAGATTGTCACCATTGGTGAGAACACGGCCGTTGCGGCCAGGTGGATTCGCAAGCACATTGAGCGGCGTGAAAGGAAGGAGGAGAGTGCCCGTCTGGCGTACGATTTCATTCTTTGCCTGAAGGAAATGCAGGGCAGTGAGAAGGGTTCGTCGACGTGGGGGTGCGCCTTGTCTGACGCCAGGCACAGGTTGGTTGATTTGTGTGATCTGGGGGGCGTGCCCGCGGGGGAGGTGATCGGCTTCGACATTTAACCCCTACGCCCTTCAACAGTAAACAGTAGTATTCATTCTAATATTTAGGAAGAGAGAAACATTACTATGGGTACAGTTTTCGAAGCGGTTGTTACTCAGGCGGTCCGTGAGTGGAATAATGATGGGCGTCGCCACGAGTTCAACGTGCATGCGCCTGCCCGCAGAATTTACGACGGCGGCATTATCGCCATTGGCAGCACCTGTCGCATTGTGGTCGCCGGCGACACGGTGAGAGCTAGGTCCATTAAGCGGAAGAGCATCGCGATTCCTCCGGAGAGTGTCGGTGAGTTTGTCCACCGCGCTTTGATTGTTGCGGCGAACCGCAGTAAGGTGGCTGGTAATGAGTGACTCCCGTATTGATAAGGCGGTGTTCGCTTTTCTTGCCAGTTGTGTCGGCGATTTTGTTAGATGGCCGCAGTGCAAGTCTGTTAACTTGTGGGGCGACAATATCGACGGCCGTCTTTCCAAGGTTCATTTCGAAATAAGAGCTACAAACCCTGACGATAGGACTGCCTTCAGGATTATTGTGAAGAATGACGATGATTGGTGGGTTCGTATCGTTCAGGTGTCGAATCATGTTCGGTTGGATGGTGTTGACGCCGACCGGGAACTCATTGTCCATGCTGTGAATCGCTTTGCGGAGCTGACCGGCATGGTGGAAGGGCGGGAGTCATGATTGACGATGAGCTGCGCCCATCGTGACCGAATTCGTGTCGGTGAGTATTCGAGATCGCGACACGAACAAAAACAATAACAACGGTAGAGAGA
>ERZ772957.281-NODE-281-length-43263-cov-8.753448_pt1 | contig 43263 bp, 32 predicted proteins | sample MGYA00580682_ERZ772957 | MGnify/ENA primary metagenome ERZ772957 (study PRJEB29015, sample SAMEA2737921) | human oral metagenome | biome: human oral; feature: human-associated habitat; material: dental | place: China | collected 2025 ... | reverse complement strand
GCGATTTACCTACATTATGGCCTATATTTTCGCTAGAACGGAGCGAAAATCAGAGCGATGTTGTAAAATAAAAGATAACGATTTAAGTTTTTGAGCTGATGAGTTTGTGTGTTTTTGAGTTGAGGAGTTGATAAACTTTCGAGTTTGTGAGTTCTTGAGTTTGTGAGTTTGGGAATTGATGTCTTCGAGAGTTGTTGGCTTTTCGTGAGTTTAAAAGCCAATGCGTTGACTTGTACTTTACCCCCTCAACTTAAAGAAACATTAAATGTCAAGACGACTTTGCACAAAGAAACGGGCCTGCCACGAATTCATAACCCCAAAACACCTTATATATATACGCGCGTGTACGCGTGAGAGAAATCTTACATTGCAACAAGGCCACACCCCACGTTGCCACGTGCAAAAACATAAACTACCGCTCAGAGGTACTTTATCCTCTCGCTTTCCCAGCAAGCGGACGGCATGTTTCAGAACAATTTGTTTAAAGTAGCGCGCGAAACAGCCTCTGTAATGCTCGCCACGCCCAACTTATCAAAGGCATGATGCCTATAAAACTTTATCGTATCCACCGAACGACACATTCTGCCCGCAATCTCTACCATGGTAAGACCTGCCGCCGACAGCCTAAGCACTTCAAGTTCCTCTTCTTTAAGCGACACGCCACTGCACTCATTCCATTGATGTCCCTCGAACGAATAGGTCCAATACGTGCCGCTACCCCTCCTATGAAACTCAACGTGGCCCGCCGTTCTGTGCGAAGACAGCGACACAATGCCCATTCCTATCCATATCTTACCTTCATCGGTCAACAACACGGGTGTAAGCTGATGGTTGATTAGCTTGCGCTTCGCCCCATTACTCAAATGAAAATGTGATGATATATAGCATTGGCACTTGGCAGCAGCATCAAAAGCGCCAAACAGTTTAAAGCTACTGCGGTTTAGTTCAACAAGCATCTTTTGGTCTGTCTCTGGCACATGTTTCAGACAAAAACTATATCCCAAACCCCTCACTTTCTCTGCTGTGTGTCCGCAAAGAAACAAAGGATTGTCCGACACGTAAAGAAACTCCTGCCTGTAATAGTCTATCAAGTAAATGCCTTGATAGGTAACGCGGGCAAAAGCCTCCGCAGCGCGAGTCAATGTAGACAGCACATCTGGATTGTAGTCGGGCGCATCGCACGCCATATTCGACGAGATAAAGAAGTCCTTCATATCTGGCATAGGCTAAACATGTTTATTCGTAATGTTTAATTTATCGGCAAACACGCATTACTTTTTAGTAATAACGCCCTAAACACTACCCAAAAGTGTAAAAACAATAACGGAAAGTAATAAAACACCAAACCAATAGCCCAACATATCCAAAGAATTACTATATTTGCCATAGGCTATTAAACGCCAAGAATGCAAGGAGAAAGGTCGTCTTACCATTCAAAGCCTACGGATGTTCATCACGAATAAATCCTCTTGGAATGATTATAACGCGTTTCTTGTTTCATTAGCCTTGGCAATCAATAAAGTTGCCAATTAACCTAACGGTTTGTACGAAAATTGTTATCTACATTTCTAAAAGCACCTGACATGAAAAGTATAATTACAACCCTACTCATACTCGTTACCTTGCAAACAATGGCACAAGGCTTAACGGGAAAGCTTGTAGACGAAAAGCAACGTCCCATCCCTTTTGCCAATGTTGCCGTATTGTCTGCCAACGACTCAACACTGATTGGCGGCACAACGAGCAACGCAGAGGGCGTGTTCTCAATAGCCGAAATTCATCAAGGGTGCATCTTGCGGGTTTCATCCGTTGGTTATCAAAGCCAATTTATAGTCTATAATGGAACTTCGCCCATTACCATAACATTGAACGAAGACGCTCAATTGCTAAGCGAAGTCGTTGTAAAATCAAAACTGCCCAAGACCGTATTCAAGGGTGAGGGAATGATAACTACCGTTGCAGGCAGCGTGTTAGAGAAAACGCTGTCTATGGAGAGTCTGCTCGACTTGATTCCAAACCTGTCTGCGAAAGATGGAAGTGTCGTGGTGTTGGGAAGAGGTTCTCCCGAGATTTACATTAACGGAAGAAAGATGCGCGACAGAATGGAATTGGAACGCCTGAAACCAGACGAGATTAAGAATGTAGAAGTTATTACCAATCCAGGAGTGCGCTACAATGCCAGCGTGAAGAGCGTGATACGCATCACGACAAAGAAACCCGTCGGCCAAGGATTCAGCATCGACACGAAAACCAATTCAAAGGTGAATGAACAAAAGCGGATGAGTTGCACTGAAAGCCTACGATTGAACTACCGCAAAGGCAAATGGGACACGAACTTGCACCTGTACGGAGCCTATACACACAAGCAAGACGACAAACTAATCCGCCAAATGACCTATCTAGACGACATCTGGGAACAAGCAACAGCCATTTCTCAAGAATACACCAACGTTAATCCCTATGTGCGATTGGCAACAAGTTACGCGCTTGATGCAGACAACTCTATTGGCACCAGCGTAAGTTACGACCGATATGCAAAGAACTTGGCTGTTGGCAACGCTGTAGGAATGGCCATGCGCAACAATGTTCAAACAGAGCAATCGCTATCTGCTTTCGAAAGCCCTGGCAATTCGAAAGCCGTGCTGTCTAATGTTTACTATGTGGGAAAGATAGGGAAAGTAAATGTCGACTTCAATGCAGACTATTACTGGTCGGGAAAGAAAGAGCAGATGCACAACATGGAAAGGTTTACCGAAATGGGGTCTCCCGAATCCATCCAAAACATTCATTCCGACCGTGCAACATACAATCGTTTACTTGCCTCGAAGTTGGTATTATCCGTTCCTTTGGCATTTGGCAGTCTTTCGTTTGGCGGAGAGCTTTCTACATCCAGACGTAAAAGCCGTTATAGCCTATTGCCAAGAGCTTTGGTAAACGACGACGACAGCCGGATAAAAGAGAACATGACGTCTGCATTGGTGGAATACAGCAATACCTTTGGCAAGCTACATGTACAAGCGGGGATGCGATACGAGCACATCCGTTTTAACTATTATTACCAAGAAAGGCTTATAGCAAAGCAAAGCAAGTCGTACGGCAATTTCTTTCCTTCATTGGCACTGTCGATGCCTATTGGGAACACACAAATGCAACTGACGTTTGCCACCGACATTTACCGCCCTTCGTATTACGACCTCCGCGATGGGGTGCAATACAACAACCGTTACACTTACGATTCAGGCAACCCGTTCCTCGTTCCATCCATCAGTAGGAACATCGGTTACGCCTTCTCTTGGCAGTGGATGCAGTTCTCTGCCATGTACACTCATTTGTCGGATGAAATATGCACCTTGGTTCAGACATATAAAAACAAGCCGCAAACCACGTTGGCCAGACCAGAGAACATGCCATCTTACAACACCATGCAAGCATCTGCAACTGTAAACCCGAAGTTTGGTTTCTGGAATCCAATGCTCGAAGTGACGGTTTTCAAACAATGGTTCCACATGGACACTTACAAACAAACCTATCTAAACCACCCCGTTGCCCTTTTCCGACTAAACAACACTTTCGATACAAAGTGGATTACGGCCTCAGTGTTAGTATCTGCACAAACGGAAGGAAACATGGGCAATAAGTTTGTGCGTAGAGGTTCCTTCAGCACCGACCTGTCTGTCTACAAATCTTTGATGAACAATCGGCTCACGCTACAACTATATGCAAGCGACTTGTTTGGGACAGCAGACGCATGCCGCATATTCTACTCTGGGCCAAGACGTTCTACATATTATAAAAGTTACTCTTCAAGTTCGTTAAGCCTCACCATACGCTATCAATTTAACGTAACGAACAGTAAATACAAAGGTTCAAGCGCCGGACAATCACAAAGAAGTAGGATGTAAGGCTTACCACATAAGTACATCTTTATGAGATACCCTTACATCATGCACTGCTTGTTCAAAGACTAACTTACTTTGGTTGTTGCTTTCAACTACATCTTCCATACGGCCAGCGACAACAACTAGTCAATGGAATATAACAACTTGAAGACAACCAGGCATACTAGCCACAACACGCGCCAGCTGATGTTAAAACTAAGTTACAGCTTGGGCAAAATAGAATTAACCCCAATCGGCCGTTGAAAAAAATGCTTTCATTTTGCCAAAAGAACACTGAACACGCGCAAATAGTTAACTCGCTGGTCGCATTTCAAATATCAGAGGAAGATTACCCTAACACTTTGCTTTTGAAAATTCGTAATGAAAAACAACTTAATACGGCTGATAAACGGTTCAATGAACCGATTTGCGTTTAAGTCTTCATAAAATTGTAATTTATTATACAGCAAAATGTTAACGGCGCTCTTGTATTAGAGAATAAATGTTATATATTCTTAATTCACGTGCCAATAAAGACCATTAAACAAAGTACAATCTGCTACAAACCAACGAATTACAAAGGGATACAATAAGTTTTACAAAAAGAAACACTTGCCAAATTGCAAGAAACAATGTAAATTTGCACAAAAATATTTAGGATAAAATTGACGCAATCGTTCGCAGATGCGCCGTACAACAACGAATAGAGGGTTTCCTAATAGAATTCCGCGCAGACAACAACAACTTCGTTGCCGAAAATACAATCATTCTTTAATGGTGTTACCGCATCAAGCGCGTATATAGATGTGCCCAGGAACTATTAAATGTACTACAGGCCAATATCCACGGATCATAGGGCCGATACTTGTTATGTTGATTTGGTTAAATTTTCAGTTAGGTATTATAAATTTTAATTGGTAAAAATGAAAAAAATCAGAGTTAGTAATTTGGCTTATAGTAAGCCTGAGAGTTATGTCGTAAAAGTTGAAGCAGAATCTCTTTTAGCAGGATCTGGCAAACACGGAGGTACTGGCGGACATGAAGATGCTGAGGATGACAATGACGAAGGACAAGGCACAGGCGGGCACTTGCCTGCCCTAGACGATGGCCAGTCTCTTACCTAAGATGCCTGTGAGCTCAAAGTAAAGACTTTGTTACTTAGCACAAGTATTTCAGGTAAAGCTACAAAAAACGCCACAAACAAGAAAGTAAAAAACAAAAACAAGATTTAAGAGATAGGAATGAAATACATGCATATCATTGCGCTGTCTGCTGTTGCGGCTGTTTCATTGGTTGGCTGCAACAACGAAAATCCAGCCCTATACACACAAGAAAACAAATCAAACGATTTAAGAGGGGTTACCGTCGCAACCTACATGGAATCGACATCGACACGCACCACAGCCGAATACGAAACAACAAAACTTGCATTCTATTGGACAAGGGGCGACAAAGTTTGGCTACACGACATAGGCGAAACACCCGAATTTGTACAGAACTCAGGGGATAACATTGACAATCAGCTGAACGCTTCCGGCAAGGACAAGGTACGCAATGCCGGTTTCTACTTCCCAACCCCACTCAACAAAGCCTCGTATCCTGTAAGATACACAGGCTATCCCACACCCGCTGTAGATAAGGTTACCATTAAAGCTGCCCAAAACCAAGCCAAGCCAAACAAGGGCGAACACATCAAAACAGATGGCGACTGCGGTGTGGGTTCTTTCACTAGGGGTGCTGATGGCAATTACAGTTTCTACCTCAAGCACTGTGCATCGTACCTCACTTTCACACCATTTTTCAGCAAGGGTTTTGCGCCGTCAGTGCGGTTAACCCAGATAAAGGTGTCGGCCGACCAGGCCATCGCGGGCACATGCGACATTGAGGACAGCGGTTTAGACCTTGACTCGCGCCCACTAGCCGAACCAAGCAACCGAAACATCACGTTAACGTTGAATGGCGGAGGCAACGACGGGTTCACCATACCCGCGGTGTCAACCCCAGAAACCAATGCGGGCATCATGGTTGTCGCTCCTGGCGAGTACACCAACTTCACCATTGAGTATACATTGTACGACCAAGAGACGAAAGTTCGCGGGACGGTGATTACGAAACTGGGCCACGTTATCTTAAAAGCAGGAAGAAACAAACGTTTGTCGCCCGACCTTGACGTGCGCTACTATGCCAGCGACCAATATTACATGTGGGATGCCCAGCCAGGCGAGCATTATTGGAAAGGTGCATCCAAACAACCTTATCTAAATGGCAAGTACGGTGACAGCTATGCAAAAGTAGGAGCCGACCCAAGATGGTACAACACCGTTGCCCACCCAGGTAAGGCCTCGCGTTTGGCAACAAACAACCTCAATGCCAACGAGCTGATGTGGTTGGCCTACTATGGAGTTCCACATTGGGATTCTTCCATGTGGACTATCATGGGGCATCTATATGCAGGTGGTATGTGGCTTAGAAACCTTGACGTTATTGCCACGACCCAAAAGACTACGAGAGAGAGAATGAAGGCCGTTTCGCCAAAGGGTATCGACTTCACTGCATACGCACAGTACGACAACTTTGGTGCCTTCGTTTACACCAACAACAACATTATCCCTCACAGACCTAGGCCCACAAACGGCTATTTCTTCTTGCCTACCACTGGTTTCTATAACAATGGCAGACTCTATCATATCAGCTCGCGAGGCTATATTTGGTCGTCAACGCCACGCGCACAGAGCTCGTCTAAAGTGGCGCAAGGCTACAACTTTTATATATCAAGGTACGAAGTGCATACAGGTTATGGTGACCGCTGGAATGGAATCTACCAGCATGTAACTCGGTAATTTTCTTTATTGCGGGATAAAATCGGGTAGGAGGTAAATGCTAATCATAAAAGGCATTTACCTCTTACTTTTACATTTACCGACCTTCCACTCCACCGTACGTGCAGTTCCGCACACAGCAGTTCCTATTTTGGATGCCATTCGAGGTACGCTACCATTAAAGTGACATAACCTGCTTGGCATAGTTTCCCATTGGAGATTGCCCGATGCAGTATTGGGCCGTTGGCTATGCGCCCCAATAAACCTTACGGGTATTGCCCCATTCGCATGCCTTATACTTTTGATACCGCAGTTGATGAGGTTTTCCACTCTCGTCTTAACTTTCTTCCAAGATTTCCAGATACACATGTGGATACGGCACTTTAGCCACTCGTCGGCCTCAAGAAGGAAACGTTTCATGTTGCCGAGATGATAGTAGCCAACCCACCCTTTTATGCTTCCTTTCAGCTTTTGTTTCCTTTTGGCATGTCCCCAACCGTTGCTGCGGCATGTCAACAGCTTTACCCCCCACCGGTCGTTATACCGCTTATCAATTATTTTAAGTTGTTTCCACCGTTTCCCGTTCATCCTGTCTGTCGTGTTGAAGTCATAACTCATGCCACTGTTGTCTGCCATGTATGTCGTATTGGCGACGGCCTGCTCCTTAACGGCCCTCGGTGTGGTGCCTGACAAGCAGCCCTTCAGCATGAGATGACGCCCGGAATGATGCAGCAGATGGTTGGATATGCCCTCTATATGTGTGCCACCACAGAAGTAGACGGCCATCAGCATACAGGAAACGTCACCGCGACTATAGGCTGAGGATGAGCCACACTGTCCGAGTAACTGGTTAATGATCGGGTTTACAGCCTGTTCAAACTTCTCCATCACGAGGAATATTCCTCCATAAGCGGTGAGAATATCAGATTTTATTTGTACTTTTGCCACTGTCTGTTGCTTGGTTTAACACTTTTGATTTCAGCACCAAGTTAAGTGAATTTTGCGACAAGACAAAATCCTGGACAACTTTTGTTGATCAGGTACTTATATTAACACTTTGGTTGGAACGTTGCAGAATTAAGTATAAACTTCTCTCAATTAATAAAAGTCAAGACTACTTCATATAAAGAGTAACACAAATTAAAATGAAGAACGATGAATGAAGAGAACGATGTTGACGACCTTAATCAAGAGCAAATTATCAGAAACCATTTGCCAAAACAGGCTTATGCTACACAGAATGTGCAAGAAGAGCCAGACAATGTTTTGCCCAGCAAGGGTAAGACAAAAAGCAGGCATACCTTAATTATAGGTGTTGGTGTGTCGATTGTCGTGCTAACATCCTTGCTTTTATTCATTGTTCTAGGTTTTGGCATGGGCATACTTAATGCGCATCGAGAGCCAATTGTGGTGTATCAAGCCAACACCAAGGCTGCGCAAAAGGCAGTTACGTGGCAACAGGATAACGGTAAACCTGTTGTGGTGCCCGATAAGTATTTGCAGGTGTCGCACATAATCAAGAATGTTGATGCAGGTATTCGCAATGTATTATCCACTCCGCAGAATGCAACAGCCGAGATTACGCTTGGCGATGGTACGGAAGTAACACTCAACGCTGACAGTAAGCTGTTTTTCCCATTACGTTTCGAGGATGAAACGCGTGAAGTTCAGTTGCAAGGTGAGGCATATTTCAAGGTGAGTCGCGACGTTCGCCATCCCTTCGTGGTGAAAACCAACGGCATAACCACCAAAGTGTTTGATGCCGAGTTTAACATTCGCGCTTACCATAAGAACAACATGCACGTTACCTTGCTGCAAGGTTTCGTTGAGGTGTGTGCGGGTTCGGTCACTAAGTGTTTGAGGCCAGGCGAGGATGCAGCTCTCGCGGCTGAAAAATTTGAAGTGAATAGGGTCGAAACCGAAGGCTTTGTGGCGTGGACACTAGGCGAATTTTATTTTGATAACGCAACATTGGCAGACATTGGCAAGGATATTGGCAGGTGGTATAACGTAAGCGTTGTCTTCCAAGACCCCTCCAAGATGCATACCCGTGTCGGCTTTACTGCATTCAGGGATGCGAATATCGAAGAGATTGTTGAAATGTTGAACAGGTTGAATAAAGCCAAGTTCACTTATCAAGATGGGCAGATAACGATTGACTGAGAAACAGCAACCTCCCTAGCGGTTTTAACCCAAATCGACCGTTGAGCTTGTACAGATTTTGTTTTATTGTTGAGCATATTGCCTGCCTTAGCCTTGAAGTGTAGCGGGCTACATCGCGAGAAGAAGACAGTTAACTGCCGACAAGCAAACGAAAGATGAACAGAAAGCGGTGGAAACAAACTAAAATAATTGATAAGCGGTCAACGTCCGATTTGGGCAAAACAGACTTTAAACATTGAAACCACCTCGACTTTCCCTTTTTCGTCGTATTTAATAATCGTTATTTACGCCCGAATCAAAACTACGGTTCATCAGTGTACGGTTGCCTTTCTTATATTCCTTGCCATACCTAATGCGATATTGCATTGAGAGTTCTACCATATTGGCAAAGTCGACGATGCGGTATTCTGTGTGTGTGGGATTGATGTTCGAGATGTTTTCAGACACTTGTACAAAACCATCTTTATTCAATGGGTTGTCTATACGACAACCAAGCGTCCAATGTTTCATGTTGTAACGCATGCCCACATAGTTGTATCTCACTCCCCGATAAACATTGGTTCCCCAAAAACTGTACTGTGGCAGCATGTCGAAGTTGGCATAAACCGACAGTTTATTCCAGTAAGCACTTAGCGAGACAGCGGCGTATGGCTTTGATATTTGGCTATGGTAGCCTTCACCCTGCATTCGGAATCGGTCCCAACCCATCACGGATTGAAAGGTGAAATGATTGAACACGTTTTGCCACCCAATGGCGCATTCCACATTCAAACGACTGTCATAATCTCCGTTCTCTGTTTTTTTGATGAACATGTTGTGGTAAACATGGGATGGGTCTGCAACATATCGCCAGGCCGAAACAATTGGTTTACACGTGTAATTATAGTTGCCTTGCAACGAAATGGTAAACTTATCCAAGTGCAGGTTCATCGAAAGGCGGTTTCTGGTCACAACACTTGGCTGCACATTCATGTTTCCCACTTGCAGCGACACCTTATCTATGGTTTGCACAACATTTGAAAAGCTGGACAATGGAGGTAGCGAAGAGTCGAGTATAAAAAGGTAGCCAACGCTCCATCCCCTGCTTAACGGATAATTAAGCGACGCCGTTGTCTTTGCATTAAAGAAGTTCTTGCTTTTATTTAGGTCGCCAATGCGGTAATGTTTCAGGCCAATCCCCAGGTTATACCCTATTCTTCTCAATGTCCCCGTAACAATCGCATATCCATAAACGTTATCTTTGGTCAGTTTGTCTATCAGGGTTGCCCCACCATTTTCCGAATAATCATTTTGCGCATGGCTGTGCGTGTAGCTCAACCCCACTTTGGTTGTGGCGCGCTTAAACGTTAGGGTATAGAGGGCTTCACCGTTAACGTTGATGCTTTTGTTTTTGGTTGCATTTCGCTGTGCATACATCCCACTATCGTTAAGTCCGCGATTGTAATCGCCAGCCGACATCGTGCCCACGGCATTGAGTTCTAACGTTTGGTTATTTGCCACCGCTGTCTTGAAGAAGAGGTCGAGCGAGGGAGTTAATAGTCTCCTTTCGTTGTAGTAACGTCTTTCAAACGTTTCGGTGTTCGCGCCTTGTCGCTCAACAATGCGGTATGCCTCTTTATCGTCCTTGTCGTGATACTTCAGTCCAAACATGGCCATAAAGGCGGTAGAATGGCTGTGCGTGTAGGTATAGTCCATCGTCAAGCTGTTGTCGAAGTCGGTTATTGCCGAGGGAAGTCCTGTCTGGCTACGTATGATATCATCGGTCCGCCCCACAAACCGCTCGTCCTTGTCGGTGTATTCGTGTCCCGATTTCCGCCATAATGTATTGTAATTAATACTCCACTCCGACTTTCCTACATGGTAAGTGCCATTTATGTTCGCCCGGTTACGAAACGTCGTCAGTGCGTTATTGGTGTTTACCGACACCAAACCGCCATCATGCAAGCCGTTTATGATGAAATTTATTACACCCGTTGCACCGCGGTCTAGATAGCGAATGCCAGAAACATTGCTGTATTCTATGCGCTGTATGCGCCTATGGTCAATATTTCGTATCTTATCCATACCCACTTCCTTTCCGTTTAACATAAGTATGGGCTTGCCGCCGTCAACATAAAGGGTTTGTTGGGATTCGTTTACTTTCAGTCCGGGCATGTTTATTTTCAACTCGTTCAACAGTTCGATAAGCTCAGATGTCCTTTTCAGTTCTTGTTCTGTTGGGAAAATAAGATACTTGTCGGCTAATTCGATGGTTCTGTTACCCGTAACCGTCACCTCGCCTAGCGTTATAGAGCTGGGCTTAAGCGAGATGACACCAAGGTCGAGGTCTGTATTGTTACCCCGAACGCTGGTACTAAACGGAGAATATCCCATGCACAACACTTCTATCGTAATGTTTTCTTGCGACAAATTGGCAAACACAAACTTACCGTCTACATCGGTTTGGGTTTGCAACAAAACGGTTACCGAGTCTGTTTTCACCTTGACGTTGACACCCACTAGGGGGTTAATTCCAGAACCATCAACAACTCGTCCACGCAAGCCATAGGCTTTGCATTGTAAGCAGACAACACTAAACAGAATGGTGCAAAGACATCTAATGAAAATCCTTAGTTTTGTACATTTCATAAAGTTTCACTTTTAGCCCCATGGGCGTCATTATACGCTATCCCCCATCTAAGACAACACGACCTTTACCCCTCCAACCGGAAATCACATTCTTGGAGGCCACCTGCCAACATGCACCAAGTGCGCATACCTCGGAAAAGGAATAATAACGCATTACATCCATAGGAGCACTTTCAGACGGGAAACTGTGCCTTGCTTTCCCCCGCAGCATTGTCTAGGTCACGATGCGCCATCAGAGTTTTTATGTACGAACATCCCCAAAAACTTTCGTCATTTTCTCCTTTCTGATAGAATGAAATGTTTATGGGGAAAAGTCTTCTAAAAACCTTAATCTGTAACTTCTGTTCTCTTTTCAACATTCATAGGGTTTAGATTTTATCGGAGTTAGATTTATTGGAGTTAGATTTGTTTCTATTGAAGTCATCTTGACCTTTAAATATCTTATCGTAGAGGAGAGGGGTTATAGCCTTTGCATGACCAAGTCAAGATAACACTTCCCGCACGTACTAAGCACTGAACAAATTTACATAAAAATCGCGATTTACGAGTTAGTGTAGATAAAAACTTTTCGGTTTCAGCGAAGAAAGGCGCAATAGAATTTAAAATCTAGCCATATTTGTCGTGGCAAAACGCGATTGTGTCTTAGAAACCGCTATCAGGGGGTGGTAATTTCCAGATAAAGGTTCAAACGAGTTCTGTCCCACATTGTTTAATAGCGTGGATAGAACCATATCGCATTTATACGAATTCTGTTGAAAGCAAGAAAGAGTAACAGGTCAAAAGACACTACCAACAAACCTGTTCAATTGCCCTTATTCCTGTACTATTCATTGTCATTAAAGTCATTCCACTCTGTTTTACACTCCCCAAAAAGGAAAGCCCAATTCACAAACACAATAAACTCACGAGCTTGATTACTCATAGGCTCACACTATCCTTGGGTTAATTTCGTTTTTTTTATTTTACAAAACACATCCTATCCTCCACCCCCTTCTAGCGTAAATTTAGGTCATTAAGCATGTAATTAGCCGCTATTTTCAGCCTTGCGCGCTTCGTTATTAGTCCAATTTTAAGAATGTTGCGTGCATTTTGCACCATTTTGCCTTTCTAGTTGGTGCCCAGATCGTGTTTTTGTCGATGCCCAATACCCCCTTTTAGACCCTAAAATTCCACTTTTTGATGGGTGTTTTGCCCTTTTTAGCCATGTGTTTCATGGTTCTAGAAGGTTATGTTTATACTATTGCGGCGTATTTTTATGCCTTTCGCCTCGCGTTTTGCAGCATTTTGCACTGCGTTTTGCACCATTTTACCTTGCGTTTAGCACCAAAACGCACTGCATTTTGCACCAAAACGCATTGCATTTAGCGGCATATTGCACTGCATTTTGCACCATATTGCACTATATTTCGCTGCAAATAGTCCCTAAACAGGTGCAAATGGCTGTTGCCTGTAATAAATATTCATTTTGCCGCACTAACAAGCTAACCCCTTTTAGCATCAAAACAAACCCTCGCGAGAATCGATTTTTTGGGGCAAGGCGGGCGGTTGGTGGAGAAAAAGGGCAGCCATAGTGTTAAAATTTGCACGGAAAAGCGGACAAAAGGCGAGGCTCCAGTTGACGGGTTAACGGGTTTACAGGCATTTGGAATTAAACTAGCGGGGCTAGTTTATTGTATCTAGTCTTTCTTTAGTTTTTCTAGTTACACCAGTCGGACTAGTCGGACCTGTCGGACCTGTCTGACAAGTCTGACAAGTCTGACAAGTCTGAAAAGTCTGAAAAGTCCGACAAATAACAAGTTAACGAGACTGGTGGCGCAGCCATCTTTTCATCTTTTCACCTTTTCACCTTTAAATACGTGTCAGATAAAAGAGAATTAGGGATGCAAGGTTGGCAATGTCGCGCAACAAATCTACAAAACAGAGCGGGCACTGCCCAACCTTGCATCATGCCAAAGATAAGCTAAGGCCTATTTTGCCAAATATTGGTCGAGCATTTCGAGCATGGCGAAGGGTTTGTCCTTCATTTCCTTAACAGAAAAATCCTTGCTTTTGATTAGCTCAACCATCTCTGGAAAGCGTTCGAAGTTCATTTTCTGTTCCGACTTCGAGCCAATGTCGATGCCGCCCGAAGGCGCATAATAAGTTACTACCACTTCGTCGCCCTCCACACAATAGCTATAAGCCGCCGTTTTGGATGTCAGTCGCTGCGTGGGCGAGGCGTGAAAGATTATACTGGCATCAGAAATGAAACCAATTACTTTCTTACCCTGATAGCCCACCATCCAAAAGAACTTATGATTGGAGTGTTTGAGGTTAAGTGGGCGTGTCATGGGCTTTAATGCATAGAGCGAACGGTATTCTTTCTGCAGTCCTTCTTTCTCGTAGATACATTTAAGTACCTTCACGTCGTCGGCCTTGTAGGTGGTGCCTTCCTTACCATCTTTTGTTGGCGTGATGGTTATCTCGTCCACATTCTTCAAACGGTCGGGTCCGTAGGTGCTAAAACCTTCTTTTAAGAACCATCCCTCAACGGTTTTGCCGTCGTTAAGGGTTAATACGCATTTCACTTCGGGCCGTTCTTTTGCCCATGTTGATGATACGATGACCATCGATAGCAATAAAGTTACAATTAATTTACTTTTCATGTTATGTTAGTTTATGAGTTGATAAGTTGGTGAGTTTATGAGTTTGCGAGCCAACATGCGATGCTTTGTTGAGAGCAGACATGTTACTAACGCGACAAATTTACGGAATAAATTTATATAGAAAAAGCGTTTGCCCATTAATTTACACATCATCGGCCTACATCCTGCTACAAAACATAAAAAACGATGTTGCATTTCGCCCATTACACTCTCACACAACGCATCTAATCCACCGCTCCCCACTCCGCACTTTTGCAACAATCCAAGCGCACAAAAATCATTTTTCACCATATATATTAGGTAATTACGGCAATAATAAGTAATTTTGCACTTCATTGTAAGCCAGTGAACATAACTTTCGCAAGGGCGTAAGCGCAAAAAGAAAGAGGACTTTGCCCGCCAAACACTAGCGAAAAAGCGCGTGCGCTAGCCCTGAACAACCCTGCGGTTTCCAACAAGTTGGGCTTACCGAACTTGAACGTTAAGATAGCAAATACAATAGTTAAGATAACAAATACAATAAATATATAGAAGATGAAGATTTCATTTGAAAACGCCGACAAGGTGAATGGCCTGCTTACCATCACCGTAGAAGAGGCCGATTACAACGAAAAAGTAGAGAAAACACTCAAAGACTATCGCAAAAAGGCCAATATCCCTGGTTTCCGTCCAGGACAAGCTCCGCTTTCGCTAATAAAGAAACAGATTGGCGAACATGTAAAGGCAGAAGAGATACAGAAACTTGTGGGCGATACCATTTTTAACTATCTTAAAGAGAACAATATACAATTCTTGGGCGAGCCGATGCCTTCTGCTAAGCAAGAAGAACAAGACTTGTCGAAACCCGCTCCCTACACCTTCGTCTTCGATATTGTCGTGGCTCCTGAAATTAAACTCGAACTGACGGACAAAGACAAGCTTGACTACTATGAAATAACCGTAGACGACAAGCTGGTAGACGAGCAAGTAGACGTGTTTGCATCGCGTGCCGGGAAGTACGAGCAGGTGGAAGAGTACCAAGCAAAGGACATGTTGAAGGGCGACATGAAGGAATTGAACGCTGATGGCAGCGAGAAAGAAGGCGGCATCGTGAAAGAAGGTGCGGTGTTGATGCCCGAATACATTAAAGTTGAGGACCAAAAGAAACTGTTCGACGGTGTGAAACGCGGTCAGGTGGTGGTGTTCAACCCCAAGAAGGCCTACCCCGACAGCGAAATTGAGGTTTCATCGATGTTGGGTATCAGCAAAGAACAGGCTGCCAACGTTGACTCTGACTTCGCTTTCCACGTATTGGAGATTACTCGTTACGCCAAAGCAGCCGTAAACCAAGAGCTTTTCGACGCCATTTACGGCGAAGGCGCAGTGAAAGACGAGGCCGACTTCCGTTCGAAAATCGCCGAAGGAATTGCCAACCAGTTGGTTAGCAACAGCGATTTCAAACTGTTGCAAGACCTTCGCGCCTATTGCGAGAAGAAGGTAGGTAAGCTTACATTCCCCGAAGAGATGCTCAAACGCATCATGCTGAAAAACGTGAAAGACGAAAAAGAGGTTGACGAGAAGTTTGAGGCTAGCATCGAAGAACTGAAATGGCACCTTATTAAGGAGCACTTGGTGAAGGCCAACGAAATAAAGGTGAGCGACGACGACGTGCTTGACGCCGCTCGTTTGCAAGCACGCATTCAGTTTGCACAATATGGTATGAACAACTTGCCCGACGAAACGGTGGACAACTATGCTCGCGAAATGCTCAAAAACCGCGAAACACTGGATGGATTTGTCGACCGCGCCGTTGAAAACAAGCTGGTTGAGGCAATGAAAAAGGTGGTGAAACTAAAAAACAAGAAGGTTTCGCTCGACGATTTCAACAAGATGATGGAAGAAGACGCAAAGAAATAAGCGCACTACAACATGTGGCAACGCAAGCTTTTTTACCTGCTTGCAGTTGCTAACATGATATTATAGACGGGTTTACAAGGTTAAATGCCTTGTAAGCCCGTTTGTTTTTAGGCGTGTTCTAAAAACTCCACGCAGACGTTCTTTCTCGCTTTCGGGTTGCCCTCCTCTGCCCTTTGCCCTTACCCGCCCTCTTTGTATCTCGCCCGGTCTGTGGCCTAGTTCCCCTTACCCCACCAAGGCGTAGGAGAAACATGCACAGATAAGGTTGGAAAACACACAGGAGGTGATGTTTTTAAGCCTGCACTCATTGAAAAATACCTACAAATGGTGATGTTCACATTAGCACGTTTTAACACAAGGGCTTGTCCTATATCCTCATTATCTTAGTACTTTTGCAGCGTGAATTTAAACGTTTTTAAGTTTGTTGGTACAGCTTGAAATCTTTATTCACATTATAAACAGAAGTTACCACATTCTTTTCAGAATAGAAATTCTAACTATATAAATATTATTTTACCCAGCAAAACCTTGAAGAGTATGGATTTAAAGAAAACATTTTACTCATTGTTTTTAGGTGCATTTGTTCTTTGCTTGTTATCGTGTGCAAAGGAAGATGAATTTGAATTGCCTACATTGGTTCTTTCGGAGAACAGCGTTAGCTTTGAAAGAGGCGTTGGCGAAAGGAACATCAGCGTTACAACCAACCAAAGTAATTGGGTTGCATCTTCTCCACAAGAGGGCGAATGGTTGTCGTTAGCCCAGGATGGAAACGTTTTGAAAGTGAAAGTTGCCGAAAACAAGATGGGCGCCGAACGCACAAGCTATGTGCTGGTGAACGCTAACGGTGCTACGGGAAAGGTGGAAGTAAGGCAAAGTGCAGCAGACGTAACGCTAGACGTTGTGCCGACGGCCATATACCTGCCCCAAATGGGCGGCGAAAAGATTGTCGACGTAACGACGAACACTTCGGTTTACGACGTTACGCCCAGCGAAGAAGTTAAATGGCTCAAAATAATAAAGTCGGACGAAGAGATAAAATTGGTGGCCGAACGCAACGATACTGAACAAGACCGCCAAGTGAAACTGTATGCAAAGAGCGGCCATGTAACCCGCGAGATAGTTGTTTCGCAGTCGGGCATACAGCGTTACATCCTCCCCATCAACCCAGGTGCTCCACAAAACGTGCACAAGATTATGGAATACGAGCTGGGTCGCGGCAGCTATTTGCGCGAATATCAATCGGCCATGCCGGCCTATGGACTGGAAGAGACCTACACCTTCATTTCTCCTTCACCCATATTTACGTTGATACAATATTGCAGTCCCGATGGTGTTACACCTTCGCAAATCATCTCCATTGGCGATGGTTCTAGGGCAATTGCAGCAGTTAAGGACAAGGCATTCGAGAAATTCCTTGCCGATAATGGCTATGTACGCAGCAATTCGGCATCCGACAGGGAGTATGTGAACGAAAAAGACTTGCTATCGCTGAAGGTTTATGTATCTGAAAAAGCAAATAACGAGGGCGTTAACCTTACGTTCAAGCCCATTGTTAAACAAGTTGGAGAGTATAAGACGTTCGACAAGGTGCCTTATTATCCCCTCGAACTGCTGCAAAAAGACGGAGTGAAGGTGGCCCAAGTGGAGGCATACGAAACGAACGCAGGCAGCAAGGAAGAGGAGCGCACCATGAACGAACACAAGCAAACCGAGGTTTCGCAACTTCAATACACGCTGAAAGGCACGCCAGGTGCAAAGGATGCTTACGGCCGCATACACATTTTCTATACAACCGACAAGGACGGAAAGGCTCCCGATAAGCTCGGAAGTGTGCAAATTGGCGCACTACTCTTCAAAGACGTTAGCCTTGGGCTTTGGAAATACGGCAACAAATGGCTCGTTACGAACGAATTGCAGAAGAAACTTGGCGAAGAAGGTTTCTCATTTGTTCGCACGGCTGGCACCACTCACTTCTTTGCTCGCGAACGCGACCACCTGCTTATTGCCGTTACACGCGTTGCTGACAACAACACGCCCGTACTGGCATTGCTTTACAACTACGACCCATCCATATCGGGTGCAGGCAGCAAAGCCTTGAAGGCACAAGAGCGAGTGATGCAAAACATGCTGAAAGCAAAGGCTGCGTTGAAGTTATAATATCAAGCGGTTGTACCTTATTTAAATAGTATTCCACATGCGTATAGTAAATTTATATAAGCTGTTGCAGCTTTCTGCCATGTGCCTAATGGTGGCAATGGCGGTGGGGTGTACCAAGAGCGACGACTTTGAACAGCCGCAACTGAGCGTTTCGGACAAGGAGTTAAAGTTCGCTAACCAAGTGGGCGAAGCAACCATCACCGTTACCACCAACTGCAAAGAGTGGGTTGCAACCACCCCTAAGCAGTGGGTTCACCTTACACAAAGCGGAAACGAGATTGTTGTAAAGGTGGATGCCAACACAACTGGCACGGAAAGAAGTAGCTATGTGCTTGTAGACGGCGGCTTGGCGGTTGAAAAAATCATGATAAAGCAAAGCGCGGCCGACATTTCGCTGAACATTGCCAACGGCGAACTGGTGTTGCCGCAGGCTGGCGGAACCACTACCGTAGACGTAAACATCGAGAGTGGCCTGTATGATTTGCAACAAAGCGAACAGCCCGAATGGTTGCAAATCGTAAGGAAGAAACATGCCTTGAAGTTTATTTCCAAACCCAACTACGACACAAAGGAAAGAACGATAAAGCTTACCATAAGCTATGCGGGCAAGAACAACGAAGTGGTTGTAAGGCAACCCGGCGTGTCTACCTTCATCTTGGCATGCAATCCGGGCAACCCTTTCAGCCTGCATAAGATGATGGACTTTGAATATCGCCGCGGAGGTATGTTGAAAGAGTATGGCGCACCCGATGATGCCAACGGCATATACGAGGAAAGCTACTTCTTCAAAACCACTTCTCCGCTGTTTAAGGATGTGGTATATGTGCACGACACGAAGCACTTCGTACCGACACGTATCTATACGCGCTCGCTAGAACAAGCTGGTGTGGATGCCGTTAAGTCGCAGGCGTTTCAAGATTTCGTAAAGGCTAACGGATATGTTCGGGACAGTAAGGACCCTAACCACTACATTAACGTGAAGGAACAGATGACGATGGACGTGGACATCTTGGAGAGCAACCATAGCGTTGTGTTGTTCTTTTATCAGATACATTCGCAAGACCGCGACTACGAAACGTTCAAAACACTCGAACTTGGTCCGCTCGCGCTGTTGAACAAGGCCGATAAGAAAGTGAGCGACGTGGAGGATTACGAGACTGCACAAAACAGCGAGGAGGTTGGAAGGAAGGTTTCTAAGAACAGGGAGATAGAGGCCGTTGCCTATAAAACCACCAACCCGCTGCTGGTTGCCCGCACTTACTTCTTCTTTACGCGCGGCGGAGACAATCCCGCCCCACAAGACATGGTGGGAAGTGTTGAACAATACAGCCTAAGTTTCAGCCAACCCAATTTGGGCGTTTGGCAATATGGCAGAGAATGGTTCGTTACGCGCGAGTTTGACAAGTTGCTTACGTCGAACAACTTCGAGTTTGTGGGCTACAACGGCAAGCATCATGTCTACGCTCGCCGCTCAGATTATCTTACATTGGCCATTTCGGGCGGTAAGTTTTCCGATGTAAACGGCGGACAACCAGTAATGCAAATCGGCGTGCTTTATAAGAAAAACGTCTTCGCAGGCAGCAAGCAAGCCCGAATGGCGAAGATAGAAAGCATGCTTAAAACGCTTAATCCAAGTAAATAATACGAAAAGGAATAGTTATGAAAAAAACTATTATATATATGTGTGCGTGTGCAATGTCTGGCTTGATGCTCGCTACATCGTGCCAAGACAGCATGGACTTGCAAACGGCCAGCTCCAACACACGCGCTGTTATCATCGACAAAGACATCTTTGCCGTGCGGGGTCGCATCAACGTAAAGCTGGAAAAGGGTGCCAACCAAGCCCTGCCCACTTCTGCTAAGGGCAATGTAGAGATGCAAAGCGTGCCTTCGGCCATGTCGTCGGCCATGAAATACGCGGGCGCTTACAAGATGGAGCGGGTGTTTAAGCCTGCCGGAATTTACGAGGAACGTACCATTGCCGAGGGATTAGACCGCTGGTATACCATCTACTTCGACGAAAGCAAAGACGTTGCCGAGGTGTTGCAGCAGTTTAACAAGGCCGCAGGCGTGGAATATGCCGAACGGGTTCTGCCCATCGCGCGCCCCAAGTTTACGGCTAAACCCTATACAGGCCCAGCCCCACAAACAAGAAATCAGCCCACGGCCTCGGCCTTCAACGACCCGCTTTTGGCCAAGCAATGGCATTATTACAATGATGGTTCGGTAAGTCCGCATGCAAAAAAGGGGGCCGACTGCAACCTCAAACCTGTTTGGGAGAAGTACACTACGGGTAAAAACAATGTTATCGTTGCCATTGTAGACGGCGGTATCGACGTCACCCACGAAGACTTGGTGGACAATCTCTACATCAACGAGAAGGAAAAGAGCGGACAGGCTGGTGTTGACGACGACGGAAACGGCTTTGTTGACGACGTTTACGGCTACAACTTTGTTGAGGCAAAAGACGTGGTTGGCGGCACTATCCAACCCGATAACGACGGACACGGCACGCACGTTGCAGGTACTGTCGCCGCACGCAACAACAACGGAAAGGGTGTTGCAGGCGTGGCTGGCGGCAACGGAACGCCAGACAGCGGCGTACGACTGATGAGTTGCCAGATTTTCAGGGGCAAAGACGAGCAGGGCGACGCGGCCGCCGCCATTAAATATGCGGCAGACAACGGCGCCGTTATCTGCCAAAACTCGTGGGGTTACTCGTCAACGTCGGGCGTTACGGCGATGCCCAAGCTGCTGAAAGAGGCCGTCGACTACTTCATTAAGATGGCCGGATGCGATGCAAACGGCCAACAACGTGCCAATTCGCCCATGAAAGGCGGCGTGGTTATCTTCGCGGCAGGCAACGAAAACAAAGATTTCGCGGCCTATCCTGCTTGTTATCCCCCCGCAGTGTCGGTCTCGGCAATGGCATGGAACTTCGCTAAGGCCAGTTATAGCAACTATGCAGACTGGGTTACGATTATGGCACCAGGCGGCGACCAAGACCGGTTCGGCATAGAAGGCGGTATTCTTAGCACTGTTCCCAAGAGTAAGGTGCCTTCGGGCTATGCTTATTTCCAAGGAACATCAATGGCTTGCCCCCATGTTTCGGGCATTGCCGCCCTCATTGCATCGTACTTTGGCCGACAAGGTTTCACCAACGACGAGCTGAAATCGCGCCTAATCACGGCATATAGGCCTTTCAACATCGACGAACTAAACCCCGGTTACAAAGGAAAACTAGGCAAAGGGTACATCGATGCCGAGGCAGCATTCGAATCCGACACAAAGATTGCGCCCGAAAAGGTTGGTACACTCAACCTTACTCCCGACTTTGTAGACATCACTGCCGAATGGAGCATCGCGAAAGACGAGGATAAAACCGCGGCTTTCTATCGCTTATACATCAGTCCCAACGACCTAACAGCCGAGAACATCAAAGACATGAGCTTTAAAGAAATCAACGGCATGGGGCACAATTTGGGCGAAAAGCTTAGATTTACCTTCGACAACCTGAAAGACAACAAGGCGTATAGCATTGCCGTTGTGGCAGTAGACCGTTGGGAAAACCTTTCAGAGCCTGCTATTCAGAAGTGCACAACCAAGCTTAACCATGCCCCCGAAGTGACCAACTTCCCCGAAGAGGTTATCGAACTGAACAACAACGAGCGTAAAACATTCAGTTTCAACGTGGCCGACCCCGACGGACACAACTGGGATATAAAGGCTGTCGGCGAAACCAAAGGCGTATCGTACAGCTTAAACCAAGCCACCGTAACCGTTAATATCGTTCCCGTGTTGCAGGCTGGCAGCTATACCTGCACGTTTGTTCTAACAGACGACCTAGGAGCAAAGGCCGAGAAAAGCTTCACGTTCAAAATCGTTAAGTACATGCCGCCAAAGCTGGATCAGCCATTCGCCAACTACATCATCGGCTTAGACGAAGGGCCTGTGACCATCTCCCTAAAAGGACATTACACCAGCAGCGGCAGCCAGCTGTCTTACAAAGCCAATGTAGCTAACGGCGGCATCGCATCTGCTCAAGTCAGCAACGACCAACTTCAAGTCAAGCCTCTCGCAAGGGGCATCACGCGTATTAACGTGCTAGCATCAGATGGTCGCCAAACTTCTTCTGGCGGTTCGTTCCAAATTCGCGTCGTCGAAAGGAAGTCGGCACCCGTCTATGCCGTCTATCCCATCCCTGCAAAGACAGACATTAACGCCTTGCTCAACCCCGAAGTAACGCAAGCAGAGTTCGTTATCAGCTCTACCGTAGGCGAACAAGTGATGGAGGCCACCGTAACGCCCGACAAAAACAACGTTGCTAAGCTAGACCTTTCAAAGCTACGCCCCGGAACTTACAAGCTTACCGTGCACACCAGCAAGGGCAATCACACCCAAATGTTCATTAAACGATAACCCAAACGAGTATGAATTCAAAACATATCATCATCATAGCTTGCGCAGCACTGCTCGGTGTTGCGCAGGCTAACGCCCAAGGACAAGACCTTTCGGTGTTGGCTGCAAACCCCGATGCCCGAACAGCGGCTATGGGTAACGCGGCTGTTGCGACCGATGGGATGTACCTATACAACAATCCCTCTGCCTTTCTCGGTACAAACAAGAAGTTCTCGGCAGACGCATCGGCCTCCATTTACGAGAAATCCGAAGGCTACGAGGGAACATTCGGGCTATACACCGCCGCTCTGGGCTACAGGTTTGCCCGTCGTCATGCGGCATTTGCAGGCTTTCGTTACGCTGGTGGCTTAAAACTAAAAGGCTACGACATGCTTGGTAACCCCACCAAAGACTACGAACCCTACAACTGGACCATCGACTTGGGTTACGCTTACATGCTTGGCAACGGCTTTTCTGCCTATGCCGTGGGCAATATCCTTTTCAGTCACCTCTCTAAAAACGCCGTTGGAGGAGCCTTTACCGTAGGCGCATCCTATCAAAAGAGCAGCATCACGGCAGGCAATAAGCCCACCCACCTGATGCTGGATGCCAAGGTTGGCGCGATAGGTCCGCAGCTCGACTACGGCAACGGCAACAAAAACACCATGCCCACGTATGTTGCCGTGGGCGGCGCGTTAACCGTCGACGTGGCCAACAAGCACCAAGTTGCAGGCGCATGGTCCACTCGTTATTTCTTCCGCCCATCAGAATACAAGGTACTTATGCTTGGCGGCGGACTGGAATACACCTATAACAAAATGGTATCGCTACGTGCCGGCTACGAATATGGCGACCGCAACCTCAGCCACTTCACCATGGGCGCAGGCTTTAAGTATGGCGGACTGCGCCTTAACGGAGCCTACATGCTGAAAACGGCAGATGCTGGCAGCAGCTTTTTCTGCGTTGGCTTAGGCTACGACTTCTAATAAAAAGTACAATTACAAACAACAGCTTATCTAAAAACAATAAACGATGAAAAGAACTTTATACACAATTTGCGCCCTAGCAATGAGCCTAACTGCTTTTGCGCAGAAACTAGACACGCCCAAAGGAAAGCTAATCGACAACATGTATCGCACTAGCGACTCGTGGGTAAAGCGCAGCTGGACAAGCACAGAACCTGGCAGATACGAGGGCTTAGTCTCTAAAATAGTGGTGGGCGACGACAATTGCCTGTATGTTTACAACCCACTGTCGGGCCTCGACAGCAAGTCGTGGCTTAAACTAGACAAGATTGGCGAAGGCAAATACAGGGCCAATTTGCCCCAAGTTATCTACAAAGACAACAACGGCGACGATGATGACGATGAGGGCGGCAGCTCCGAACGCATATTTAAGCTCAACCGCATGTCGGCAATTGCCGATAATCAGTACAAGGTTGTTGCGGCAAACAAAAACTACATGGACTTCTCGTGGGATGGGAAAACGCTTAAAATGTTGGGCACAGGCACCAAAAACGATATGCTTGGAGCCGTGTTCAACGACAAAACATGGGACAGCCAATATGGCGACTGGAATGTTACCATCGAAACTTTCGACGAAAAACCCCTTACGCCACCTGCTTCTGCCCCCAAAAAGCAATACATGCTCACCTCCAAAACAGAAACTTCCCCGCGTATCGTTGAGGTTGCCACACACAACAACGACATCTACGTTAAAGGTATATTCGCAAACGAAAAGTTGGCCAACCTGTGGGTTAAGCTTACAAAGGAGGGCAACAAGGCCGTATTTCCTACAAACCAATATCTGGGCACAGCGGTAAAAACCTTCTTCAAACGCTTCTCCAACGACATGGCACAATATCACGCTTACGCAGCAGCCTTCAACGATGAGAGCACCGTTGCAGATAAACTTGAATTTAGTGTAGACCCCACAACAGGTGCACTATCCAACGACAAAATCCTTAAAGTGGTGCTGGGAAAAAGCAGCTCAACCAACATGCCCAAGGAAGATTTCGGCACGCTTCAAAACTTGGTGCTCACACCATACGAACAAAAAGCTGGCAAACCCGAAAAGCCAGCGCTGCACTACTGCTCGGCTGCTCCAAGCTACGACTATTCTGTAACCACCATCACACTGGCCTTCTATGTAAGAAACGTAGATGTTGACGGCAACTATCTCGACCCCAACAAGATGTATTACAACGTCTACATCAACGACAACCAAGAGCCTTTCAAGTTTACACGTGCCAAGTTCCCCAACATAGAAAAGGACATGACCAACATCCCCTTTAACTATCAAGACAAGAGGAACGACGACATCAAGGTTGCAGACAACCAACGCATCCTGCACTTCTACGACGAGTCTATCAAAAAGCTGTCGGTAGTGATGGTTTACGAGGCAGAAGACGGCAAGAAGTATTCAAGCGAACCCATGACCACCCAAGTTGTTTCTACGGGTATCGACAACGCCATCATCGACAACGCCCCCGCCCAACAGTACTATTCTGTTGATGGATGCCGTCGCCAGCAGCTCGAAAAAGGCCTGAATATCGTGAAGTATTCAGACGGAACAACCAAAAAGGTTCTGGTAAAGTAACCGTCCAAGGTTATACACGGCATTAGCCATACATCCACAAACCCAACAACACATCTACTTATTGCCCTTTGGTGACGTTCTACCAAACGGCAATAAGTAGATTTGTTTTTTAAGTCTTACGTTTACGCCTGCCTTGCATAAGCTCCCATTTAGGGGCGGAACACAGCAGTTTAAACCCCAATCGGTTCGTTAGAGCTTTTGAAAGTAAAGTGAAATGAAACGCCGCCCGTAATCTACAGAGGCGAGAAAACGCACTTTCAAGGAACGAGAAATTAAGGGATAAACTCCGCAAGTTTCTTTCTCACCACTTCTATAATTAGCCCTACTCGAACCCTTCTTCCCCACAGATGTGCCCTTAGATAACAATGTATTCCCATCCATATCTGCGTTTACATCAACAAAAGTCCAATAGATATTTTTCTGTTTTAATTCTCCGCGGGCGTAAGGTATGCCATGTAGACGGTCTTCGTTATTGAGTTTTCTGAGAATCTTTCTAATAGGCAGCCCATTTCGATGGTCTTTGTTAAAGACACCTTTATCAATAAACAACCCCATAAGTTGTAATGCCGGCACCTGTCTGGGGTTGGTTCTATCAGCAAAGTAAGCCCTCAACACGCTGTTAATTGCCATTATTCGTTCTTGCATCGAGGTTCTTGTCATGGTCTTTGGTATGCGTTAGTTGCCACTTTCACGGGTGCAGAGAAACCATTCCCGTTCCATTTCAAGTAATAGAAGCGCATAGTGTCGCTCCCGATGTTTCTCACACCGATGTTCTTACCCTTTCGGGGCAAGTCGTACAATGTGCCTTCTAGCTGCGTTAACCGCTTATGCACAGCGAGGTCGGGCGTAAGTGTTCGGGTTGTGGGGTCGTAATCGTAGGCCATGCACACCTGAGAAGAGAACGTATCACTCTCGTAAGTGAGGGTAACAATCAGCAACTTATGGCCGTTATCGCGTTTCCAAAGGGCGGCATCTAGCTTCTGACCGTTCTCGCATTCCACATAAAACCAGCCGCCAATCGTGTTGTACACCACGATACCATAGTTGGCATCAGACACGGCGTAGGTGCTGCTCTTGGCATTAACGGGCGATTGGGGATGCTCAAAGTTGAAACGTTCGTAGCGTCCCTGCTTTTTAGAGAACCTCACAACAAACTTCTGCGGACCGCCTTCTAAGCCCTGCCACGCCTTACAAACGGCAATGGTGAGGTCTTTTACGTTGTCGGTCTTGACGGAAGTCGGGAGTTCCACACCCATATCTTTCCATCCTTCAATCAATTCGCTGCCCCATTGCGCCTCATCCGAGAGATTATCTTCTTCCTCACCGCATTCGCAGTCGGCCTCATCTTCTTCGTTTTCGTTGTCGGCGTTGCTGTCTACATTCTCCTGTTCGCGCGAGGCTTTAAGGTTGGGTCTGCCCTCAGGCCCCACATCGCGCGGGCTCAGTTCGTTGTTGTCGCGGCTATACGATGTTGCCCCGTGCTGGTAAACGTCGATGTTTCCCAAGTCGCCCGAATGGTGAATTTCGCAGTCGCGCAACGAAAGGTTGGTCTTTTCAACATAAAAAAGCGGCCCTTGGTTTTGTGCAAAGCGGCATCTGGAGAATGAGGTATTGGTGGCATTGGCCAGGGTGATGAGCGTAAATTCACGGCAACGATAGAAATCACTGTCGGTAAACGTCACGTTGAAACAGTTTCGCAGGGTCATAATGCCATAGCTGCAATCGCGTATAATGCTCTTGGTGAAATTCAGTTCGCGCGTGTCGGTGGCTGTGATGCCTTCCGTTCCGCAGCCGTACAGGTCGCATTTGTCTATCTGTACCCCTTCACAACCATCAAATTCCAACACGCCACCCTCGCAATATCCTTCGTCGGTGTGTCCTAAGGTGAGGTTACGAAGGGTGATGTTATGGGCATTTCTAAAACTAATCACATAGGCATAACGCGGCCGCACGATGAGTGCAGCCCCCTTAGTGCCTTGGATGATGAGGTTTTTACATTGGTCGAGCACCAGCTGATGACCGTCGAACATGCCTTCTCTGTTCACTTGTTTAGTGGGATTAGACCCTGCGGACAAGTCGCTCATGTTCGCTTTCTGTGCGAGATCGTCGAATTCCATCACGTCAGAAAGGTTGATAACACCGCTAACGGTTATTGTTCGGTCGGATCCCAAGGCCTTGATAAAGTCGTGCGCCGTGCTTACCTTGTATTCTTTCGCTGCCAACATGCCTGCAAGCATGAGCAGCAATGTGAGTAATGATAGCTTTTTCATATCTGAGTTTATAAGTTCATGAGTTGACGGGTTCACCAGTTCACCAGTTGACGAGTTTACAAGGTTTTTATTAACGAGTTAACAAGTTTGTGGGCGTTAGCCATTTTTTCACCTTTCCACCTTTTCACCCTTTCACCTTTAAAGGGCGTTAGCCATTTTTTCACCCTTTCACCCTTTCACCTTTTCACCCTTTCACCCTTATAAGCCTTTTCACCTTTTTGGCAAATCTTTCAGTTCTTTCGTCACTTCCAGGATGCTCAACAGGGCCGTTCTACCGTTTTTCTCAACCCTTATTCTACCTATGCGCTTGTCCACCTTCACCACCTTGCAGTCTGGCACGAACGTGTTGCCAATCTTAGCAAATACAGAGTCGCCCACAGCATAGTCCATATTGAAAGGAATTAGCTGGCATTTCTCTCGTTCGGCCACCCATATTCGGTTCCCAGCATCAGTAAGCAACAGCTTATCGCCCTTGATGTTCACGATGATGGCGGCCCTCCATTTGCCGTTATCGTTTACCGCTACGGATGCTCCCGACATCCATTCGCCACTTTTCAGCACCTTAAACGAATTGGGCCGCAGCTCTTCGTTGGCATGACTGTTGGCAAACCCTCTGCCGTCGGCCTTGTAGTCGAGGTCTAAGTAACACACCTTTGGCGTTAGCTGCTTGGTATCGTCTACCACAATGGCGCGCTGCAACCCTTGCCCCGACTGCCACCACGTTAGCAAAACATCGCCATTTTGTGCCTTCTCGCCCATTGGCAGAGGCATTACCAGTGCCTGTGGCACCTTTATTTCTTCGCCCATACCCGCTACGGTTATCGTGTTCTGCCCCACTTCCTTAATGGTAAAGCAGTATATGGGCAGCAGGGTTGCAGTAAGGTCTTCACCTCTTTGCAATGCACCGCCATAGAAAGCAGCAGGCGAAAGCACCGTCTGCCCCACTTCCACATCTTTCAATGTGAAGTTGCGGGGGAAGTCCCAAGGGAACGAATCAGTAGGCTGAACACCATTCGTTCTTCCTATGCTATCCCCCCTATCCGAGCCGCCAGTACCGCCGCCTCTGCTCTCACAGGCGTTAAACAGTGTACCAAAGGTTACGACCAAGGCCGCAACAACAAGCATTCGTTTCATATTTTCAATCGATTAAGGATTATATACCACATTGGCAGTGGGCAGCACGCCAGCATACCAACAGGTGTATGGCCCCTTTGCTCACACATTCTTATCTCAATGCCGCACTTCGAGGCCCTTTGTTTCCGCCAAGCCCATACACTACAACCGCCCTGCCCCTTTTCTCGGCATGCAAGCCCCAACCTTTTGTCCACCCCTTAACCGTAATGAAACGAAATTAAAGGCCAGATGGAGCTAGCACAACCAGAAATAGAACAGCAGTGCCACCACCACACAAGCCAGTATGGTGAGGGTAACTTTCAGCTTGTCGAGCGGATAGTTGCCAGTTATCTTGCCCGTTCTGCCGTTCACCACAAATTGGTAGGCCTTGCCGTTAAAGTGGAAGACGCTTATCCACAGCGGCAACAATATCAGCTTAAACATCACGTTGTTGTACATCGTGTACATCTCGGTAATTCGTTGTCGGTCGCCGCCAATGTCTTCTTTCACCCTTTCTTCAATCTCGTTTTCCATCTTACCCTTAGCCGCTGTCAGGCCTTCACGAAAGTCGATGGTGTAAAGGTCGGTGATAAAGCCCGCCAAGAACTCCGGGTTGTATGGCACCAGCTTGTTCAAGTCCCAAAGAACCAAATCGTTGAGGATATTGTTGGGCAGGGCTTTCGTGGCAGGAACGATAACATCGTCGAAACTTACTTGCACCGTGCCGCGCGTGGTTTTCCAGTCCGTCACCGTCCTACTCGTTGTATTTCCCTTCTCATCCTGGCTTTCCTCGCGACGGTCAATCCCCCTTTCTCCCGTATAGCGCGTAACGGTATCGGCATCATACGTCCAGAAGGGCAGGTAAACGCCCTTGAAACCATCCGTTTGTACGCCGCCTTTCTTCAGTTTCGATGGCGCGAACCACTTTCTGCTGAGCCAGCCATTAAAGCTGTCGTTGCACTTATCTTTGGCAAATTCGAAGGGCAGGATGTAGTTGGGCTGCCAGAAACGGCGTTCTTTTGCATTCTGCATGATGAGCGGCGTGCCGCAGAAGGCGCACGTTGCCGACGATTTTTCGGGCGGCAACGTGGTGAAAGCCCCGCATTGTTGGCACTTCACCTCCACCGTGCTGATGGTTTGTTCGTTCAGATTTTCGTCTGATTGCTCCGCCCATTGGTCGTAGCTGTTTTCCTTAACGGCAGCCGGCGTAAGGTCTAGTTCTTTGGTTGAGCCACAATAGACACATTCCAACATCTTACGTTTGGGCGAGTAAGCCATCATGCCCCCACATGCGGGGCATTTGGTTTGTAGGGCATCGTTTATGCTTAAGTCCATAGTTAGGGCTGTTAGTGGATAGGATAAGGGCAGGCCATAAGGCTTTTGGCAGCAGGTGCGGATTTTACGTTCCAGGTGGCGGCGGCGGTGGCGTTGCGCCGAAGAGGGCGGCAAGTGCGGGCACGTTTTTGGCAAACTCCCACGATGCCATGCCGTTGGTCCACACATACGTATCGCGCGTTAGCTGCCCGTTTTGCACCATCTGCTGCAATTGGGGCATGCCGAACGGACCTTGCTGTTGGCCGTTTACCGACAAATGGAACATGGGTTGCGGCGGTGGGGGCGGCGGCATACCCGGTGCGCCTGCGCCCACGGCAGGCTGTTGCGGGGCTTGTTGCGCGCCCGGCTGCGCCATTTGGTTCGTCATTTGGTTGGCCATTGCAAATCCCATGCCCATACCCATTGCGTTTCCAGCAACGTTTCCGCCGCCATTGGCAGCTCCTTCCACTAGCGAATCGGCAAATTGCATCTGCGTATAAGCGCCCATATTGCCGATAACGCCCAGGCTTGTGCGCTTGTCGAGAGCCTTTTCAACGGCTTCGGGCAGCGAGATGTTCTCCACCAAAAAATTCGTTAGCTCCAACCCATATTCCTCAAAGTCGGGTTTCAGAGCCTCGGTAAGACTGGCAGAGAACTCATTCAGGTTGCCGGCAAGGTCTAAAGCGGCTATCTTGCTCTCGCCCAAATGGTCGGTAAACTTGGTGATGACGAAGTTGCGCAGTTGCTGGGTAATGCCTTCGGTGGTGAAATTGCCGTTTGTTCCGGCCACGTTGGTTATGAACTTTCGTGGGTCGGCGTTCACCCTGAAACAATAAGAGCCAAAGGCGCGCATGCGGATAGGGCCAAATTCGGGGTCGCGCAGCATGATGGGGTTGGCCGTTCCCCATTTAACGTTGAGAAACTGTTTGGTGTTAACAAAATAGACATCAACCTTAAACGGCGAGTTAAACCCATATTTCCAGCCCATAATGGTGCTCAGTATGGGCATGTTGTTGGTATTAAGCACGTGTCTGCCCGGTTGGTAAATGTCGGCGAACTGCCCTTCGTTTACCAATACAGCCACTTGACTTTCGCGCACGTTGAGTTGTGCGCCGTTTTTTATTTCCGATTGATAGCGCGGAAAGCGCCATATCATGGTGTCGGTGGTGTTATCAGTCCATTCTATAATGTCTATAAACTCGTTTCTGAGCTTGTTGAAAAGTCCCATACGCTTTAAGTTTTGTCCAGTTAATAGTTATGGCTCTCGCCCTTAACCGGGCCATTTGCATACCCTCTAAAACAAGTGCCATAGTTCCACTTTTGTAAAGATGATACAAAAATAGTAATTGTTTTTCAATCTTTCAAATAATATTGATGTTTTTTTCTTCGAACACATTTACGTGCCGCACATATTGCCGCCAAGACAAGAAAATAAAGGCTAATTAGGCACATTTTGCGCCTTCGTGCCAAACGCCGTTCATCAAGAAACATTATCGTATAAAAGTAGTAAAATGGGGTTTTGCCCATCCTTTCGATGTTGTTCGCCGCACCTCTGCGTTTTAACCGTGCAACTTGCCAACCCGTAAACTTGCATCTTGTAATGTTTTCAGTACGAATTTTAACATTATGAGTGCCCATTTTGCCCACCAACCGCCCACCTTGCCGCAGAAAATCGATTCTCGCGGAGGTTTGGCTTGGTGCAAAATGGGGCCTGCTTGTGCATGCGGCATAATGAATATTTATTACAAGCAACCGCCATTTGCACCTGTTTTGGGACTGTTTTCAGCAAAATATAGTGCAATATAGTGCTAAATGCAGTGCAATATGCCGCTAAACACAATGTGTTTTGGTGCTAAATGCAGTGCGTTTTGGTGCAAAACGCAAGGTAAAATGGTGCAAAACGCAGTGCAAAATGCTGCTAAACGCGATACAAAAAGCATAAAAATACGCCCCAATGGTATAAACATAACCTTCTAGAACCATGAAACACATGCCTAAAAAGGGCAAAATAGCTATTAAAAAGTGGAATTTTAGGGTCTAAAAGTGGGTTTTTGGGCGTAAATAATAATGGGGTTGGCAACCAATCTAGAAAGGCTAAACGGTACAAAATGCAGGCTTTTTCTTAAAAACGGACATATCGGAAGGCGAAAAAGAGTAGAAATATTGCCCATTTGCATACTTTTTGACCTTAATTTTCGCTAGAACGGCGCGAAATTTGGAGATGTTTTGTAAAAATAAAAATAAGAATTTAAGTTTTTGAGTTGATGGGTTGGTTAGTTGACGAGTTAACAGGTTAACGAGTTGACAAGGGTGTGAGGTGGTGAGTTTGATGGGGGTGGTTAGTTGACAAGTTAACAAGTTAACGGGTTGACAAGGGTGTGAGGTGGTGAGGTTGATGGGGTGATGAGGGTGTGAAGTTGTAAGTTTGTGCGTTTATAATATAGTGAGTTCATCAAGCTTACGGGTTCATCAAGCTTACGAGTTATCGTCAAACAGAATTGGATTTGGGTTGCGCTATCCCCCACAGGCGTGCCCATCAGGTCTACGGATGCCTTCATGGCGCAACTCTTTGTGCGCCCAATCACCGCTACACGGCGGCTGCCGAGGGGCGAACACCCTTTATTGTAATTGGAGTTTCGGGCCCGTTGATGAAACGTCAACCACGTTTCTTAAATCCAATTCTGTTTGACAACAACAAGTTTACCGGCAGAAAAGTTAACGCGTCAGCCGCGGTTCACCCGTTAACGCGTTAACAGGCACGGCCTTCTTTTCGCCTTACCATCTTTACCTAAAAGCCATACTTCAACTTAACCCACACTTCAGAATTTCGCGAATACATGGCAAACATGCCTGCATCGGCATGGAAATAGTCGTATCCGGCGGTAAGACTAATTTGGTCGTTGAGGTCGTATTTGCATGAAAGGCGATTGAATACGCCCCCATGCGACACGTCTATGTAGGCAAAGGAAGACAGAGCCAGCGTGTTGCGAAATAGCTCTTTGGAAACCCTCACTGTTGCCACGCCTGTGTTGCGAAGAACAGAAAGCCCCGCAAGACTACCGCCTACATGCTTATGAGCATATTGCGCACTGAGCATCCAGTCGTTACCCACGTACCAATCTACACCCAACAGCGCGTTAAAGACATTGCGCCCTTGCACCTCGCTGCCAAATTCTGCATTCTGCACTTCGTTTAAGTTGGCGGCCAATTCGCCACGAACCACAAACCTGCCAATGGGAAACGAGACGTCGGTGCCGAACATCGTTAGGCGACGATAGTGGCCAACAACCGTCATAGCAGCACCCGCGGGGTCTACGGCATAACTGAAAGCGGGCATCTTATTCCAGGTGTGTAAGCCGCAGAAAGAGAAGTCTATGCCACTGAGATTTACCGAAAGCCTTCCGCCGAACTCCACGTTGCGCAGCCGCGTTTTGGGTTTTCGGCTGTCCAAGTCGAACGTGTAGGGCATCGGTGCATCGATGTGCGTGGCCCAGGGGTTACGCTCATCGGTGGGCTGGATGAAGAAATCGCTCACGGGGATGCAAACCAGCTCTACATTAAATGCCTGCCTAACGAGCCTCAACCGAAAGGCATTAACGGGCGTTCGGATGTCGTCGTAGTCTTGTGCAAGGAACTCCGTATAATCCATTGGCGATATTTGGTCGGTAAGCCGCAAGGCATCCGCCACGCCCCAGATGATAATCTGTCGCCCTGCACGCAGGTCTACATGGGCGTTTGCATACGATAGGTAGGCCTCGCGCAGCGTAATGCCCGTTTGTTCTTTCAGCAAGGCGTTGTAGATGGCGTTCATCGAGACGAACAGCCTTGCGCCGCCTTTCTCCAACGTCAGTTCTCCACGCGCCCTTGTTCGCGAGGCCAGCCACTCGCCTTTGCCTTCGGTTCGGGCGGCATGATAGGTGTCGAGAAAGCCCTTTACCTGCACTTGCAGCTCATCAGCAGGTGTTTCGCCCACCAGCAACGTATCGGTTGCCGTGTCTTCATCCTGCGCCCCCGCCTGCGCCGACACCGCCAGCGCAAGCAGGAGCAGGAGCATAAGCCTTGCCGTTTTCATATTCCCTTTTCTAATCTAGCAACAGTAAACAGCGCCGCATCTATCTTCAGGTCGAACTTTTGGTCGCTCATTTGGAGGATGGTTTTGTGCCCTGTCTGCACATTGCTCATCTCCATGCGCCCCATCACCCAAAAACCTTGCACCTTCGAGACGTTGCTTACCACAAGACTGCGGTGCAACTTGTCGAGCTTATCGTAATATTCGGCCTTAACCACCACCGCGCAGTCTTGCCTTATCCAGGTGATGCGCTTGGAATATATCCCGTGTTTATCGTTGGGAACCGACTGCACCACCCAGCATTTCTGTCCTCCGAGCATTTCTTCGCGCAGCAAGGTGTGGGTTTCTTCGTCCACGTTGCGGCTGCTCATGTCGTCGTACGTAAAGTCGCTACCCATGAAATAGTCGGTTTTCGACGACTTTCCGCTGATGCGCCTTGTTTTTTTCATGGCGGGCAGGTATAGCCAACGGTCGTCTTCGCGTTTGGCATTGTCGTAGTCCCAGGTAAGAAAACCCGTGCCTTTCACGTCGCCCGGGTAGGTAAAGAACATCACCCGCTTGCTGTCTTTTCCCACATCCATAGCCCACGAAACGAGTTTGCGTTCGCGGCGATTGCCGTTTTTCTGTATCAAAGTCATCGTCAGTGCGGCATAACGGGTGTCTCCGTCGGGCCGGTTCTTCACTTTGAGCATCACGTCGCGCCCCGTTAGGCCGGCAGCAGACGCCGAAATGGCCGAACACGCCAAAAGGATTGCACTTAAAAATATTGTTTTCATTGCTATGATATTTATTTGATTAATACTAAGTTGCCAGGTATCAAGGGTTGGCCTTGCCGTTTTGGGCTTTGCCGAAGATGTGTAAATACTTAAACAAGATGGGCGTAATGAAGAGGTCGGCCAACAGGGCAGAAACCATTCCGGCAATGGCCAATATGCCCCAGTTGCGCAATTGCAGGGCGTTAGACACCGTAAAGCCGGCAAAAGCGACGGAGATGATCAACGTAGACATCACGATGGCCAGGCCTTCGGTGCGGAAGGTGCGCTTGATGGCCAGGTCGTAGTCGCCATAACGGTTGTAGGCCAGGTGCCCATGATTGATGAAATGGATGGTATCGTCTACGGCAATACCCAACACCATGGGGATAAGCGATGCCGTCATCATGTCTAAGGGATAGTCCAACCAGCCCATCATGCCCCCCACGATGATGGCCGGGGCGATGTTTGGTATCATGCCGATGAGCCCCACCTTCCAATTGCCGAAGACAAGAACAAGGATAACGCCAATGACAAGCACCGAAAGCAACATCGACCACATTTGTCCGCGCTCCACATACTGCTGCATGGCGGTGAACTGGGGGATGTTTCCCACAGCCGACACGTGGGCATCGGGGAAGAGCTTTTGTGCCTCTTGCTCGATGAGCTGCATTTCTTTCTCGGCCTCGTTCGAGTTGTACGAGTTGAGTTCTATCTGCAAACGCAGCCGCTTATAGTCGTAGTCCATCCAGTATTCGGCTTCGGTTCCGCCTGCATTTTCGTAAAGCAGCAACAGCTGGGCCACCATGTTGGGGTTGTGCGGTATGGCATAGGCCGAGTCTTTGTTGGCATTGAGCGTGCAGTTCATGTCCTTTATGATGTCGAGAATGGAGTTGTGGCGTTTGGTTAGCTTATAGGTTTGGGCAATGCGGCTTAGTTTGTCGAGCTTTTCCAGGCTGCTCGGCAGTTTGGCATCGCCGGCTTTGGGCAGCACAATCATCACGTCGTACGAGTACATACTGCCCAATTCGGTTTGGCAAAGGTCGAGGAAACGAGCCACATAAGGCACCTTTCGGCCCATGGTGCGTTCTACATCGAAGGCCGGTTCGATGCTGAACAAGCCGACAGCACAAAACGCCGTGAACACAACCGACACGATGACGACAGCACGATGGCGGCGAATGACGAAGTTTCCAAGCCGTTCGAAGAGCGTTCCTGCACGCCCTTCTATGCTGTGATTCATGTGCGGGTGTGGCTTTCGGTTACGTCCGAACGACAGCAACACAGGCGTAATGAAGAGGCAAGTGCCCAAAACGCCCAGCAAACAGAGCGAGGTGTTAAGCCCTATGGCCTGCATGGGCACAATCTTCATGGCCAAGAAGGTTGCCATTGCCGCGATGGTGGTAAGCCCAGAGAGCAACACGCCCCAGCCGGTTGAGCCTACGGCCTCGACAACAGACGTGCGCCGGCGCCCCGTTTGCACAAATCGGGTTTTGAAGAAGTTGTAAAGGTGGATGTTATAGGCTATCGAACAAGCGAATGCCAGTATGACGGCAATCATCACGGTGGGCTGGTCTACGTAGATGCCCGCCCAGCCAATGACGCCATAACCCAACAAGATGCCGACCACAGATGTGAGCAACGGCGCAACCACACCGCGCAACGAGCGCGTTACGAAAAACATAATTAAGATGGAGGCGATGAAGGCGAAGAGCATCAAACGGCCCATTTCGCCCTGCAAGAAGGTTACCTTTTCGTGGGTTAGATAAGGCATGCCCGAGGCGTTGGGCGACAATTCCCGATATTTGGGCTTGCTGATGATGTGCGCCAGTTCCTTTCCCGTGAGTATGTCGGGCGAGGTATTGTTGGTCTTTTTCCATTCCTGTTCGGGCGGAAAGGTTCGTAGCTTCACCATTATCCACGTCATCGTGCCGTCTTTCGACACCAATTTGCGGGCCAAATGCGGCTTACTGAACGCCCGTTGCCTAATGGCGGCCAACGAATCGGCATTGGTGGGTATCTCGTCGGGCACTATTTGCTCGATGGCCAACCCCTCATCGTTGCCCACGGTGAACTCTAAATCGGTGAGCGAGGTTATCTTTTCGGCATACGAAAGGCTGTCGAGCAGTTCGTTGCTTAGCTCTCGGATGAGCGAAAGGCTACGATGCGAGAATACTTCTTTGTTCTTAACCAGCACGGCCGCATAATAATCGTTGCCGAAGATGGACTTGAACTCGTTGGTCTTAACCAGCACGAGGTCGTCTTCGAGAAAGTAATCGTCGAACGAGGTCTTCATCACGATGCGCTTAGTGCCCACGACAGAGAAGACCATCAATGCCGCAAAGGCCGCCAACACCAGCCACCTGTGCCTGAGTGTACAAATGGCAGCGCGCTTAAAACTTTTGTTTACGCTTTCTATTTTCATTGTATTTGAGTTTATTTGTTGTTTAGTTTACGAGGTTGTGAGCCCTACACTTTCATCAGTTTTCGCCAGCCTGCGGTTGAGAAATCGAAGTATTCGGCAAAGAATTTGGTGATGTCTGCCTCCGTAAGTCCTTCATGCCGCACAATCTCAAAGAGAACGTTCGACCACATCGAACAGACAATTTGCATAAAGAACGGCGACACCTCGACATGCAACCGGGGATATTTCTGCTTCAACATTTGCAGATACTCCATGCCCAATTGAGCCTGTTGGGCGGTAAGCCGCTCACGATAGCCCTCCAACGAGGTGCCTTCGGCGTTGCAGAAAAGCAGTTTCAGTTCGGTTCTAAACCGCCCTATCAGGTCCAAAAGCCTGTTCATCATCTGCGTTTGCATCTGCTCTACCGACAAGTCGTCTATCACCAAGTGCTCGCTGTTGTTGTGAAACAGCAAATACTCGTCTAATGCTTTAAGCAATGGGGCCAGCACGGCGCACAACAGCTTGTCCTTACTGTCGAAGTACTTGTAGATGTTTCCCAACGACACCCCCGACAGTTTGGCAATGGTCCGCATGGAAGTTCTCTTCACTCCGTTGCGTACAAACTCCTCATGGGCCACGGAAACAATCCTGCCCTGCACATCATCTTTCTTCACTTGCATATCGACAGTGGGTTTAAAGGTACGTTAAAAGAGAACAATGTTTGATTATGTTCACAAAAAAAGCGCACTGTCTGATGTTCCAGACAGTGCGCTTTGTGGTAAAGGCAACTTGCTTGTAGCCCTATATGTCTTTTCATGTCAATCATATTTTTACACTTTTCGCCGACAAAGTTACGCGTTTTCGCGAAACTTCACAATACCTATTATTCGGTATTTTGATTTCGGTAAAGGCACGTGATGGGGCTTTTCGTACACCAATCACGCTCACCGCGTATGCGCAACGCCCACGCTCAGCACGCTCATCCTTACGTTGGCAACGCCCTTCAAGCACTCCATACAGGCGCAAAGGGTGGCTCCCGTGGTAACAACATCATCCACAAAAAGCACGTGGCAGCCCGTTTCGGGCATTCGTCCCACTAGTTTAAAGGCCTGATTAACATTGTCGGTGCGCGCCCAACGGTCTTTGTGGGTTTGCGTTTCGGTGTTCACGACACGGCGAATAAGCCCGCGCCTCACCTTTAAGCCCGTTACTTGTGCGATGCCTTGCGCCAACATTTCGCTCTGATTATAGCCTCTTTGCCGCAGCCGCTGTCGTGCCAAGGGCACCGGCACGATGAAGTCGATGCCTTGGAAGAAGCCTGTTGGCAGCAGTTCTTTGCCCATCAGCCGTCCCAGTTCCACGCCCAAGTCGGGACGATTGCCGTATTTCAGCTTGTAAAGCAAGGCACTAGCAGGCGCGGCTGCCTGATAATGCAGCAGGGCGGCGCAGCGTTCAACGGGCACACGCCCCCAAAACAGCTGTGCCATCTCGTTGTCGTAGGGGGCGACGGCGTAGTTGGTTCGAGGCAGATGAAGGTTGCAACAGGCGCACACGATGTCTTCTTGCGGTTCGAGTCGCGTGCCACACACGGCGCACGAGCGGGGTGCCAGCAAGCTTACGATGCGCTCCCACAGACTAATCTTCGGCAAACTCATCGACATCGGTTAGGCATTTGCGAATGGTTTCCATATCAAATCCACGACCTAAGGCAAACTTTATCAGCTTCATGTTCAGCTCGTAGTCGGTAGCGGCTTTCAAAGTGCGGCGCTTACTGTCTAGCAATGGGCGCAAAACGGCCGTAAAGTCTTCGGGCTCCACCTCGTCTAACAACGGCTTATACACATCGCTCGAAATTCGTTTAGCAATCAAGGCCTGTTCCACCTTGCGCCGTCCCCAGCGATTATAGGTAATCTTATCGCGCACAAACATACGGCAAAACCGCTCGTCGTCCACATACTTGTTCGTCACAAGATAGTCAACGATACGCTGTTGCGCGTCTTCGGCAATGCCCCAACGCCACATTTTCTCGCGCATTTCTCCCGTGCAATGCTCCGCCTTAGCGCAAAGGGCGGCCAAACGGGTGCGTGCCTGTTCTTCTGTTATCTGCTTTTGTTTGTCTTCCATCGTTGGATATTTAGTTGATGAGTTGGTGAGTTGGTGAGTTTATAAGTTGATTAGTTGGTGAGTTGACAATTTGACGAGTGTTTAAGTTAAAAGGCGCAGCCATCTTTTCACCCTTTCACCCTTTCACCTTTTCAATTTTTCACCTTTAAAGATTGCCCCTCTGCAACAAGGCATACGGCTTAACTCCTTAACTCCTTAACTCCTTCCATACTCCTCCCCTGCCTTATCGCCGACATCATCCGTTGCTTACCAAAGGCATCGTTACGCGTTTCAATCCTCTGCCAACCCATGCAGGCCAACATCCTTTGCATCGCCTCATGGCACAAAGGATTAATCTCGAAAAACAGCTTACCGCCACGTTTCAGCGCGTGCAAGGCGTATCGGGCGATGCTTTCGTAAAACAACAGCGGATTTTCGTTGGGCACGAAAAGTGCCGAATGCGGCTCGTTTTGCAACACATTGGGCAGCATCTGTTGAGCCTCGCGCTGCATGATGTAGGGCGGATTGCTAACAATCACATCCCAAAGGTCTGCATCGGGGGGCATGCAAAGGGCATCTTGCAGCGCGAACCGCACCTCCGCACCCAGCTTTTGAGCGTTACGTGCGGCGATGTCGAGTGCCGTTTGCGAGATGTCTATGGCCGAAACGCGCCACGTGGGCAGGTCGAGAGCCAACGTTGTGGCGATACACCCACTGCCCGTACCCACATCTAACAACGTGGGCGACGTGCCACAGACGGGCAAGTTGCTGCAAGTCTGCACAATCCAAACACACAACTCCTCGGTTTCTGGTCGAGGGATAAGCACCCCTTGCGCCACATCGAACGTGCGCCCCGCAAAGTCGGCACGCCCCAACACATACTGCACGGGCACGCCTTGCACCAATTTATCCATCATTTTGCGCAGTCTGTGGTCATCGTCTTGCGATAATTGTGTAACTTTGCCAGCGTAAACATCGGCCAACGACAATCCAAAGCCGACGTCAAGCACCATCCTTACAATGGCCTTGGCCTCGCCTTCATCGTAAAGGGGCAACAAACGGCGCCACAATTCGGGGTAGGTCATGGCTGCAAAAATAAGAAAAAAATGGATAAAAGCAATGTGAACGACACGGAAAAATGGTTGCTGCAAGCCGAAAACACCCCGTCGACGCCCGACAACATGGGCCCGACAACGACACAAACGCACGCCACCGCCACCCAAACCACCGACGAACGCTACATGCGCCGATGCTTACAACTGGCTCGTTGTGGACTGCTGGGGGCTAAGCCCAATCCGATGGTGGGGGCGGTAATCGTGTATAACGACCGCATTATCGGCGAAGGCTATCACATTCACTGCGGCGAAGGCCATGCAGAGGTGAACGCTTTTGCCGCCATTAGGCCCGAAGACGAACCTTTTCTGCCCCACTCCACGCTTTATGTAAGTCTCGAACCCTGTTCGCATTACGGCAAAACGCCCCCCTGTGCCGACCTTATCATCCGCAAAGGCGTGCCGCGTGTGGTGGTGGGATGTGTCGATCCCTTTTCCAAAGTGCAGGGACGAGGCATCGAAAAGCTGCGCCAAGCAGGTATCGAGGTGGTTGTGGGGGTGCTCGAAAAAGCGTGTTTGGCACTTAATCGCCGTTTCATCGTGTTCCAACGCGAGCAACGTCCGTACGTAATCATGAAGTGGGCGCAAACGGCCAACGGCTTTATCGACGACCATTTCCACGCCCTGGCCATCTCTACGCCCTTCACCCAAATGCTGTCGCATAAGCTAAGGGCAGAGTGCGACGCCATTTTGGTGGGCAAAACCACCGACGAGCGCGAACACCCCGCACTAAATACGCGCCATTGGTGGGGCGAAAACCCGCGCCGCTTGGTGCTGCATCGGCATCAGCCCATCACGCAATTGCTGGCACAGCTGTACCAAGACAACGTGCAAACGCTCATCGTTGAGGGCGGAGCCATTGTGCATCAAGCCTTTATCGATGCCAATTGTTGCGACGAAATACATCGCGAAACGGCCCCTTTCACGGTATTCGATGGTACTAGGACCGTAGCCATTCCGCCTAAATTCCAACTGATAAAGCAGGAGATATACGATGGGAATGTGCTAGAAGAGTTTGTTAGTGAATACGCTAGCTTATAATGCGGTGAGGTTTAAGGCAATACGCTGGTGAGCTGGAAAGCTTTCACGAAGACCATTCGTCTGGCATAGAACACGCAGAACACTATTTAATGCCCGACTATTATGGCGAAATCATACTCGACGACGATTAAAATCCATAATTTTACCCTGAATGAAAAACAACTTTACCATACGTCTTAAACGGCAAACCTTGTGCACTGCGCTTTCTGCTTGCACATTATCGCCATGCCTTGCGCAAACTGCGCGACCTCTAAATTTGGGCCAAGACGGCATGCTAACAGACTCGATTTTGCGCCTACAAACACCCCGCTATCAGGTTATATCCGCCAAAGACAATATCAAACTGCATTGGACGGGCAAGACTTTCAGACCTCCGAAAGGCTGCGAGGGGGACAGACACTTAGTTACCTCATCATTGGAAAAGGTAGACAACAAACTCTTCACCCACCCACTGTCCATTATAATAAAGGACATTGAGGTGAACAATAACGGCGGCGAGCAGGAACAGATGACCATCCTTGCCGTAAAATCAGCAGACAAAGGGTGGAAAATCAGCCTTTCTCATACAGGGTGGTTCATGCTAAAAGAATATATCGGACCTGCATTTGGCACAACCTTCCTCGTTGATAACTGCATCTACATCATCATTTTTACGCCCATGTGGAAAACGGAATGGAACGGATTATCAGCAGAAATCTACCGCAAGGCCTTATATCATGACGTGGTAAAACCATTTATCGGCAAGCTTTTGCCACAATAACAAACTTTATTCTCGCCGTAAGGGCGGAAGAAAGTACAAACAAAAGCAATCTGGCTGAGATACGAAAGGAAAAGAAATTAAAGCAATAAATTGAGCGTAGTTTATTATCTTTGTGCAGTAAAACCAGGATAAACACTCATTATTCATGCACAAAGTATTGTACAAAGACACGATACCCCCCCGAAGTTCCGCCCTATTTGTCTGCGACAAAACATGGTTATGCCTTGAAAAGGAATGAACTCACAAATTTGTTGAAGAGGAGTGGCGGAGTTAAACCCCAATCGGTTCATTAGAGATTTGCACAAGCAAACAGTTACAAAGATATTCTCCTGTGGCATGAAATGCGTAAGGCTAGCTAACTATTTGCGCGTTCTCGACGTTCCTTTAGGTAAAACGAAAGCGAATTTTCCTAACGAACCGATTTGGGCTATAGTTAAAACAGCATTGCCTTTGGAAAGCCATAGGTGCATCGCAAGCAAACAAAAGTGTTCCTTTTCCTCTGCGTAAGGGCTTGTTGATGCCACGATACGCACGTCTTGCAGCCTTCCAACAACTATTTTCCAAAAGCAATTCTGCCTGACTATAAAGCGTTAAGCTAAACGCCTTGTACGGAGTGGACGACAACTCTTGTCAACTAACAGACTAGTGAACCCACAAACTCCCCCAACTCCCCAGCTCATAAATTCCCGAACCAACACGCTCCACATCTCGTCAACTTACCATCTCATCAACTCATCAACTCGTTAACTCATCAACTTGTCAACTTGTCATCTCGTCAACAGGTCAACCGGTTAACCTGTCAACTGGCTAACTTGTCAACTGGTCAACCGGTCAACCCGAAACCCTGTCAACTTTTCAGTAAGAAATTTAACATTATAAGAGCCCTTTTTGCTCACCAACCGTCTACCTTGTCGCAAAAAATCGATTCTCGCGAAGGTTGGTTTGATGCAAAAAGGCGTTAGTCTATGAATGATGTAAAATGGATATTTATTCCAAGAGAACGCCATTTGCACCATTTTTCTAGCTGTTTTCGGCACAATATAGTGCAATATGCCGCTAAACGCAGTGCAATATGGTGCAAAACGCATTGCGTTTTGGTGCTAAATGCAGTGCGTTTTGGTGCAAAACGCAAGGTAAAATGGT
>ERZ772957.273-NODE-273-length-43535-cov-9.315754_pt1 | contig 43535 bp, 36 predicted proteins | sample MGYA00580682_ERZ772957 | MGnify/ENA primary metagenome ERZ772957 (study PRJEB29015, sample SAMEA2737921) | human oral metagenome | biome: human oral; feature: human-associated habitat; material: dental | place: China | collected 2025 ... | reverse complement strand
TGAAAGACACGCCTACGCCCCTTTCAATCGCGTTCATCAGTGCAAGTGGCGAAATCTGCGAAACACGCGATATGACGCCGTTCAGTAAGGCAAGTGTAGAGTCGTCGCAATCTGTGCGCTATGCGCTCGAAGTGCCGCAAGGCTGGTTCAAGAAGAACAACATTGGGCCGGGATGCTCTATAAAGTTGCCATAACCGAGGCTGACGACACCTGCCGCACAAACGCAGCAGGCCAATTTTCCTGCGGTAAGCTAACAACCCAGGAGGGATTGACGTAGTAATGGCAATTGAAATATAGGTGGTATTTAGAGCCACAGCCATCTTATCCCGAATGGGCGTAAACTTAAAATATCTTTACAAAACGCCCCCTGCTCGCAACACCCTTCTAGCGCAAAAATAGCCCTCAGAACAGGCAAATGGCTGCAAATTTGGGTTTGGCGCGTTCCTTTTTTAGTCCAATTTTGAGCATGCCACCTGCATTTTGCACCATTTTGCCTTTCTAGTTTGCTGCCGATTCATGTTTTTGCCAGCCCCAAATTGCTGCTTTTTGCCCCTAAAAACCCACTTTTTAGGGTACATTTTGCCCTTTTGGGCCATGTATTTAATGGTTCTAGAAGGTTGTATTTATACCATTGTGGCGGATATTTATGCTTTTTGCCTTGCATTTAGCGGCATATTGAACTGCGTTTTGCACCATTTTACCTCGCGTTTAGCAGCAAAACGCCTTGCATTTAGCGGCATATTGCAGTGCATTTTGCACCAAAACGCACTCCATTTTGCACCAAAACGCAGTGCATTTAGCAGCAAATAGCCCAAAAGTTGGTGCAAATGGTGGTTCGTTTAAATAAAAATTCATTTTGCCGCACCCACAGACTAACCCTATTTTGCATCGAAACCAACTTTCGCGAGAATCGATTTTTTGCGGCAAGGTGTGCGATTGGTGAACAAAAAGGCACTCATAATGTTAAATTTTATGCCGAAAAGCGGACAAAAATTGGAGGGGTTAGTGAGTTTGTTGGTCAGTAAGTTTGTGGGCTAATAGCTTTCTGATTGTGCAAAAGCTTCTTTCGTGTGCTGCGTTGGCTTATCAATCGGGGCGGTTTCTCTGTTTATGGGCAGTTTATGTGCAATGCTTGTGGGGGCTTAATGATGTTGTCGTGGGGGCAAAGCAAGATAAGGTGCTGGTTGCGCAATAGACCTTAATGCCAGGAACAAGCCAACCGAGAAAGCAAAGCAGGCTGCAAAGATGCCGTAGGGGGATGTTGCGCCCTCGCGCGTGCAGGCATGCGCATATATAATAAGGTGCATGTTGTGGGGGAGTGGGCCATGAATATCATGGTAAGTGGCAAACTTTAAAAACGCTCTGATTTGCAAAGTTATACCCGCAAATATGGCTGTCCATTTCGCAATTGTTTGTTTGCTGCCTTACTTGTTAAAACTGATTTTATGTAACTTCCTACCTATCAAAAATGCACCGAAACGACTTCCATATACAAAAATCGTGGATAAAAACACTGAAAACGTAAAAATATTTTGTGCGTTTCGCTATTTTTTCGTAACTTTGCAGCATTCAGTGGAATGAGGGGCTCCGACGAGAGTTCCTCATTTTCATTATCAGTAACAACAAAATATGATTGACAAAAACGTTGTAAAAGAACTTGTTGAACAATGGTTAGCCGACAAAGAGTACTTTCTTGTCGACGTTGAGACTAGTCCAGACAGCCGTATCGTGGTGGAAATAGACCATGCCGACGGCGTTTGGATTGAAGACTGCGTGGAGCTGAGCCGCTTTATCGAGGAACACTTGAACCGAGATGAAGAGGATTATGAACTGGAAGTGGGTTCGGCCGGACTGGGACAACCCTTTAAAGTGCCACAACAATACGTGAACTTCATTGGTAAAGAGGTTGAGGTTTTGGATAAAGATGGCAAAAAATACAAGGGTATACTCAAAAGCGTGGACGGAAACGACTTCGTGGTTGCGGTGAACGAGAAGGTGAAAGTGGAAGGGAAGAAACGCCCTGTGCTGCAAGACGTGGACCACAATTTTAAGATGGATGGTGTGAAGTACACTAAATATCTGATTCAGTTTTGAGGGGTAAAGTAGTAAGGTAGTAAGCGGAAGGTAGGAGTTAAGGAGTTAAGGAGTTAAGCCAAATGCTTTGTTGCAGAGCGGCTATGACCTTGTTAACTCGTCAGCTTGTTGACTTGTCAACGGCCTATCGAACAAAGGAGTTAAGTAGTTATGGAGTTAAGGAGTTAAGCCAAATGCTTTGTTGCAGAGCGGTAACAACTTTGTTAACTTGTTGGCTTGTCAACTTACCCTCTGGTTAACTTGTAAACCCATACACTTATCAACTTACCCTCTGGTTAACTTGTCAACTTGTTAACTCGTCAACTAACAAGCTTGTCAACTCATAAACTAATAATTAAAAGGAGAAATTAATTGGCTCGCCCCCATGCCGCCGATACGTGGAAACACCATTCGCACGTGCAATCGGCTTGCAATGTTGGGGCAAGGCCACATCAAACGATAATAAACCCTATGGTAGCAAGAAAAAAAGATGAGAATATCTTGAGCATGGTCGACACGTTCAAGGAGTTTAAAGACACCAAGAATATCGACCGAATGACCTTGGTGAGCGTTCTGGAAGAAAGCTTTCGCAACGTACTTGCCCGTATCTTCGGTAGCGACGAGAACTTTGATGTTATCGTAAACCCGGATAAGGGCGACTTTGAAATTTACCGCAACCGAATGGTAGTGGCTGATGGAGAAGTGGAAGACGAGAACAAACAAATTGCGTTGGCCGAGGCGCAAAAGATTGAACCCGACTACGAAGTGGGCGAAGAAGTTACCGAACGAGTAGACTTCGCCAAGTTTGGACGTCGCGCCATCTTAACGCTACGCCAAACGTTGGCATCGAAGATATTGGAACTTGAACACGACTCGTTATACAATAAGTATAAGGACCGTGTGGGACAGGTTATCGCGGGCGAGGTGTACCAAGTGTGGAAACGCGAGGTACTCATCGTAGACGATGAGAACAACGAGCTGATTCTACCCAAGTCGGAGCAAATTCCTGCCGACCAATACCGCAAGGGCGAAACCATTAGGGCCGTTATCTTGCGCGTAGACAACGAGAACAACAACCCCAAAATTATACTCAGCCGCACCAGTCCTATGTTCCTTGAAAGGCTGTTGGAGGCCGAAGTGCCTGAGATTAACGACGGGTTGATTTCGATTAAGCGCATCGCCCGCATGCCGGGAGAACGCGCTAAGATTGCCGTAGAAAGCTACGACGAGCGTATCGATCCCGTTGGTGCCTGCGTGGGCGTTAGGGGAAGTCGTGTACACGGCATCGTTCGCGAACTTTGCAACGAGAATATCGACGTGATAAACTACACGGCCAACACCAAACTCTTCATCCAACGCGCACTTAGTCCTGCACAAGTGAGCAGCATCAACATCGACGAAGAGACCCGCAAGGCCGAAGTATTTTTGCGCCCCGAAGAAGTGTCGTTGGCCATTGGACGTGGCGGACTGAACATTAAGCTGGCATCCATGCTTACCGAATACACCATCGACGTGTTCCGCGAAGTGGCAGAAGGCGAGGCCGACGAGGATATCTACTTGGATGAGTTCTCAGACGAGGTAGACCAATGGGTTATCGATGCCATCAAGAGTATCGGTCTTGATACGGCTAAGGCAGTGCTTAACGCACCCCGTGAGATGCTAGTAGAGAAGGCCGACTTGGAAGAGGAAACCGTAGACAACCTGCTACGCGTGCTGAGGGCAGAGTTCGAACAAGGATAAAACCCCGTATGGGTAGATAAAAACGAGGCCAGAACCAAAAAACAATAACAAAACAACAGAATGAGCATCAGATTAGGCAAAGCAATAAGTGAATTGAACATCGGACTCCAAACGGCAGTGGAGTTCTTAGAAAAGAAAAGCGAGCTGGGAGAGGTGAAAGCCGAACCCACGTTCAAACTGAACGATGCGCAATATCAGGCCCTTGTGAAAGCGTTTCATAAGGACAAGGAGGTGCGCAACCAAGCCGACAAACTTTTCCCAAAGAAAACGAAGGAGAAGAAACGTGCGGCCGAAGATAAGGACCATCGTGCAGAAACGGTGCTGAACGCTGGAAAACAACAATATAAGCCCTTGGGTAAGATAGACCTTTCTGACCTCAACGGCAAAGGTTCGGCGAAGAAATCTGATGTTAAAGCCGTTCAAGACGATAAAGAAGAGACTAAGCCTGCTGCCGTGGGCGAGGTTTCGAGCAAGGCAGAGAGCGTTTCTGCTGAAAAACAAGAGAAGGTTGACAAGGTGGAAACGCCTAAACAAAAGGTTGAAACGGTTGAACAAAAGCCCGAAGTGAAGGCCGAAACCATGCAAACAACCCACGTGGAGAAGGCAGAAACCAAGACCGAACAAAGGGAACAGCCTGCTAAGGATGCCAAAACCCACGCTGCACGACCTGCTGCATCGGCAAAAGAAATGGGCGAAAAGAAACAAGGACATGCCGTTAAGGCTCCTAAAGCCGATAATGAAAAGGTGGAAACGCCTGCCGAAAAGGCCGAAACGGCCGAAACGGAAAGCGGCAAACCTGCTATCTTTACGCTGAAGAGCGAGCAAAACAATGCGCCTGGCATCAAGGTGATGGGAAAGATAGACCTTTCTACCATCAACCAAAACACGCGACCCAAGAAGAAATCGAAGGAAGAGAAGCGCAAAGAACGCGAGAATAAAGGGCAACAGGGCGGCGAACGTCGCAAACGCAACCGCATAAACACCGAAAGGGTAGACATTAATGCGGCTGCCAACCAACCCAACGCCAATAAGAATAAGGGCGGAAACAACGGCGGCGGCAACAATAACAATGCCGCTGGCGGACGAAACGCCAATAAGAAAAATAAGAAACCCAACCGAAACCAGAAACCCTTAGAGGTGAACGAGGAAGACGTGGCACGCCAGGTAAAAGAAACCTTGGCACGTCTTACCAGTCGTGGCCAAAACAAGAAGGGTGCAAAGTATCGTAAGGAGAAACGCGAGGCCGCACAAGAGCGTCTGAACGAAGAGCGTGCAGAGGAACGCAAGGAGAGCAAGACGTTGAAGTTGACGGAGTTTGTTACCGTTAGCGAGCTGGCCTCGATGATGAACGTATCGGTTAATCAGGTTATCGGAACGCTAATGAGCGTGGGCATCATGGTTTCTATCAACCAACGTCTAGATGCCGAAACCATTAACCTCGTTGCCGAAGAGTTCGGATTTAAGACCGAGTACGTAAGTGCGGAAGTTTCTGAGGCCGTTACCGAAGAGGCCGATGATGAGGCCGACCTCGTTTCGCGTTCGCCCATCGTTACTGTGATGGGACACGTAGACCACGGTAAGACATCGCTGCTCGACTACATTCGCAACACCAACGTTATTGCAGGCGAGGCCGGCGGCATTACCCAACATATCGGTGCTTACAACGTGAAACTAGACGATGGGCGCAACATTACGTTCTTGGATACGCCCGGTCATGAGGCCTTTACGGCCATGCGTGCCCGCGGTGCACAAGTAACCGACATCGCCATTATCATCATCGCGGCCGACGACAGCGTGATGCCTACCACCAAAGAGGCCATCGCTCATGCCCAAGCGGCCAACGTACCGATGGTGTTTGCCATCAACAAGATTGACAAACCGGGCGCAAACCCCGACAAGATACGCGAAGACCTATCGCAAATGAACCTGCTTGTGGAAGAGTGGGGCGGCAAATACCAATGCCAAGAGATTAGTGCAAAGAAGGGTATTGGCGTTAAAGAGCTGCTGGAGAAGGTGCTTTTGGAGGCCGAGATGCTCGACCTTAAAGCCAATCCCAACCGTAAGGGCACGGGTAGCATCATCGAAAGCTCCTTAGACAAGGGTCGCGGATATGTTTCTACGCTGCTGGTGAGCAATGGAACGCTACATGTTGGCGATAACGTGATAGCCGGAACAAGCTGGGGACGTATCAAGGCCATGTTCAACGTGCGTAACCAACGCATTGAAAGTGCTGGACCTGCCGAGCCTGCTATCATCCTTGGTTTGAACGGCGCGCCAACAGCTGGCGATGCTTTCCACGTGCTGGAAACCGAACAAGAGGCGCGCGACATAGCCAACAAGCGTTTGCAACTGCAACGCGAACAGGGCTTGCGTACGCAAAAACGTCTGACGTTGAGCGACATCTCGCACCGCATTGCATTGGGCTCGTTCAAAGAACTCAACATTATCGTCAAGGGCGATACCGATGGTTCAATCGAGGCACTTAGCGATTCGTTCATCAAACTCTCTACCGAGAAGATAAAGGTGAACGTTATTCACAAGGCTGTGGGTCAGATTTCGGAGAACGACGTTACGCTGGCCGATGCCTCCGATGCGCTTATCGTGGGTTTCCAAGTGCGTCCTTCGTCTGCCGCACGCAAGTTGGCCGACCAAGAAGGGGTGGAGATAAACACCTATTCGGTTATCTACGATGCCATCGACGACGTGCACTCGGCTATGGAGGGCATGCTCGATAAGGTGAAGAAAGAAGTAGTGACGGGTCAAGTAGAAGTGCGCGAGGTTTACAAAATATCGAAGGTGGGCACCGTTGCAGGAGCAATTGTTACCGAAGGAAAGGTGCACCGCGTAGACAAAGCCCGCCTTGTTCGCGACGGCATCGTGGTACATACGGGCGACATCAACGCCTTGAAACGCTATAAAGACGACGTGAAAGAGGTGCCTACGGGTTTCGAATGCGGTATAAGTATCGTCAACTTCAACGACATTCAGGTGGGCGACATCATCGAAACGTTCACCGTTATCGAAGTGGAACAGAAGTTGTAGGGTGAGGTTTTGAGTTAATTAGTTTTGAGTTTTTAAGTTTATGAGTTTTTGAGTTGCAGATAAGCTTATGGCTAGGTAAAGCTTAGCGTCGACTAATCAACTCATGAACGCAATAACTCATGAACTCAGAAACTTAAAAACTCACCACCTCAAAAACTAACAGTAACATTTGTTACCGCCTTGTTTTGCGGTACGGTGTTTGCTGAACTAAACGATAGGGGCGCTCCATTGGGGCTGCCCCTATTCATCGCTAATACAAATTTGTATATATGGAAGAAGTAAAGAACGAAAAAAACGCGTATGTGCGAAGTGTGGCCGAACAGAAATACGAGTTCGGTTTCACCACAGACGTGGAAACAGATATTATAGAGAAGGGCCTTAACGAAGACGTTGTGCGACTTATTTCGAGCAAAAAGAACGAGCCCGAATGGTTGCTGGCGTTTCGGTTGAAGGCCTTTAATCATTGGAAAACGTTGAAACAGCCCAACTGGGCGCATGTAAACTTGCCCGAAATAGACTATCAGGGCATTTCGTATTATGCCGACCCGATGGCCAAAAAGCCCGCCAACAAGGAGCTAGACCCCGAATTGGAAAAGACTTTCGATAAGCTGGGCATCCCGCTTGAAGAACGATTGGTGCTTGGAGGCGTGGCCGTAGATGCCATTATGGACTCTGTTTCGGTGAAAACAACCTTTAAAGAGAAACTGGCAGAGAAGGGCGTGATATTCTCTTCCATAGGTGAGGCCGTGCAAGAACATCCCGACTTGGTGCAGCAATACCTCGGTTCGGTAGTTCCTTACAGCGATAACTTCTTCGCTGCGCTCAACAGTGCCGTGTTCTCCGATGGTTCTTTCGTATACATTCCCAAGGGCGTACGCTGTCCGATGGAGTTAAGTTCGTACTTCCGAATTAACGCTCGCAACACGGGACAGTTCGAACGCACCCTCATTGTGGCCGAAGACGACACCTATGTAAGCTATCTTGAAGGCTGCACAGCTCCCATGCGCGATGAAAATCAGTTGCATGCAGCCATCGTAGAGATTATCGTTAAGGACAATGCCGAGGTGAAATACTCCACCGTTCAGAACTGGTATCCAGGCGACGAACATGGAAAAGGCGGCGTGTTTAACCTCGTTACCAAGCGCGGCGACCTGCGCGGAGTGAACTCCAAACTATCGTGGACACAGGTAGAAACAGGTTCGGCCATCACTTGGAAGTACCCTTCGTGCATCTTGCGCGGCGACAATTCGCAGGCCGAGTTCTATTCTGTGGCCGTAACCAACAACTACCAGCAAGCCGACACGGGCACCAAGATGATACACATGGGCAAAAACACCAAGAGCACCATCATCTCTAAGGGCATCAGTGCAGGCCGCAGTCAGAACTCTTACCGCGGATTGGTACGCGCAACGGCCAATGCCGACAACGCTCGCAATTACAGTTCGTGCGACAGTTTGTTGCTGGGCGACAAGTGCGGCGCGCATACCTTCCCCTATATGGACATACACAACGATACGGCCATTATCGAACACGAGGCCACAACCAGCAAGATAAGCGAGGCCCAACTGTTTTATTGCAACCAGCGAGGCATCCCAACCGAGCAGGCCGTGGGGCTAATCGTGAACGGATACGCCAAGGAAGTGCTCAACAAGTTGCCTATGGAGTTTGCCGTTGAGGCGCAAAAGCTACTCAGTGTGTCGCTCGAAGGCACAGTAGGATAGACTAGAAACAGAACGTTAGGTAAATCTTTGTCAGACGTGAAAGTCCTCCTAGCCATCGCATTACTCCTTGTGCCCTTAGCCGTTAAGGCACAAGACGAACCCGTTCGCACTTTCGCCATCGACGGGCAAATAGGCGGAGCCAGCTCTCCACACGTTAAAACCCTTTCCAAGGGGCAATATCTCATTCCCGAGAAGGTTGGTTCGGGCTATGGTATGATATCCAAACTGCGTGTGGAATACTATCTGCCTTACACGCCGCTCTCGTTAAAGGCGGGTTACGAACACGAGGAATGGAACTTCCTCGACACCAATTTGGGCGATGACATGGAGATTTTTTCGCTCGGAGGGCGCTGTTATCCTGGTCGTAAGTCATGGTTTGTGCAACCATATATAGGCCTTGATGCGCTGTATAACTTTAATGGTGGTAGCAGGGTGTTCAGTTGGGAGCTGAACAATGACCGCTATGGCAGGGTGCGTTACGATGGAATGGCGCATATTCCGCGTTTCAGTCTTGCACCCATAGCAGGTGTCGATCTCTATCTTTTCAGTTGTATAGCCATTCAATTGGAATATAGTTGTAGGGTGGGATTTAGTAAGGCATCCGTCATTCAGGCCAAGTACAACCACCTGGCTGAACCCTTTGAGATACGTTTGCGCCCAATTAGGCACGGCTTTAATATAGGACTGAAAGTAACATTTCCGTTCCATTTCACCGAGAAAGATGGGCAGAAAGTGGTAGATGGCTTGTTAGACGATTTGCTGTATAACATTCTGTTTGGCCCCAATACTAATAGAAAATAATAAAACAATAGATATATATGTTAGAAGTAAGAAACTTACACGCCAAGATTGGCGATAAAGAGATATTAAAAGGTATCAACCTCACAATTAAAGATGGCGAAACGCACGCCATCATGGGACCCAACGGTTCGGGCAAAAGCACGCTCTCGGCTGTGCTGGTAGGTAACCCCATGTTTGAAGTTACCGATGGAACGGCCGTTTTTAACGGAAAAGATCTACTTGAAATGAAACCCGAAGACAGGGCCAACGAAGGCATCTTCCTGTCGTTTCAGTACCCCGTTGAAATTCCTGGCGTATCAATGACCAACTTCATGCGTACCGCCATCAACGAGAAACGCAAGTATCAAGGCCTAGAACCCATGTCGGCTGCCGACTTCATTAAGCTGATGAAGGAAAAGCGACAGATAGTAGAACTAGATGCAAAGCTGTCTCAACGTTCGGTAAACGAAGGATTTAGCGGTGGCGAAAAAAAGCGTAACGAAATTTTTCAGATGGCCATGCTCGAACCAAAACTCTCTATTCTCGACGAAACAGACTCTGGTTTGGACGTTGATGCCCTGCGCATCGTGGCCGAAGGCGTTAACAAATTGAAGTCGCCCAGCACCAGTACCATCGTCATTACCCACTACGACCGCTTGCTAGACATCATCCGTCCCGACGTGATACACGTGCTTTACAAGGGCAAAATCGTTAAGACGGCTGGGCCAGAACTGGCCAAAGAGATTGAGGCACGCGGCTACGACTGGATTAAAGAAGAAGTAGGAGAGAAGTAAAGGCTAGCAAACATGAATAGTGAGAAACAATATATAGACCTCTTTGAGGCCAACCGCAACCTTATTTCCGCCCATTCCACCGCGGTAATGAACGCTCCGCGCGAGGCTGCTTTCGAAGATTTCAAGCGTTTGGGATTTCCTACGCGCAAAACCGAGAAGTACAAATACACCGACATAAGCAAGCTTTTCGAACCCGACTTCGGGCTAAACCTGCAACGCTTGCCCGTGCCCATCAATCCTTACGAGGTGTTCAGTTGCGATGTGCCGCGCCTTAGCACGGCCAATCACTTTGTGGTTAACGATGCTTTCTTGCAGCCCACCGCGCCCCACAAGCAACTTCCCGATGGCGTTGTTATTACTTCGCTGTGCCAATACGCAGAGAAAAACCCCGATTTCATCGCCAAATACTATGGTAAGCTGGCTGCAACGTCTGGCGATGCCGTAACAGCACTCAACACGATGTTGGCACAAGACGGGCTATTGGTGTATGTTCCGCGTGGTGTAAAGCTCGAACAAACCATACAAGTAATTAATATTCTGCACGCGCAAGTAGACCTCATGGTTAATCGTCGCGTGCTTATCATCGTTGAGCCGCAAGCCGAGGCCAAGTTCTTGTTTTGCGACCACACCTTCGACGACCAACGTTTCTTGGCCACGCAGGTTATCGAGGCCTTTGTTGGCGATAATGCCCGACTAGACCTTTACTGCATGGAAGAAACCCACGAGAAGAATGTACGTGTGAGCAGTGTTTACATCGAACAGCAGTCTAGCAGCCGCGTGAACCACAATGTGATAACGCTGCACAATGGCGTAACGCGCAACAATGTTTCGTTAACGTTCCGTGGTGAGGGTGCCGAATGTAACTTGTCGGGCTGTGTTATTGCGGATAAGAAACAGCATGTGGACAACAACACCGTGATAGACCACGCCGTGCCTAACTGTCAGAGTCACGAGCTATATAAATATGTGTTGGACGATGAGGCCATTGGTGCGTTCGCTGGCTTGGTGTTGGTGCGACAGGATGCCCAGCACACCGATTCGGAAATGCGCAACCAAAACATTTGCGCCACGAAAAAGGCGCACATGTACACCCAACCCATGCTCGAAATCTACGCCGACGATGTGAAATGTTCGCATGGCTCTACCGTAGGTCAGCTTAATGATGCCGCTCTGTTCTACATGCGCCAGCGTGGCATAAGCGAAAAGGAGGCGAAATTGTTGCTCGAATTTGCTTTTATCAACGAAGTAATCGACCAAATGGACCTCGAACCGCTACGCGAACGCTTGCATCATTTGGTAGAGAAACGTTTCCGTGGCGAGTTCGACCGATGCGAAGGTTGTAGAAAAGTGCAGTAAAAAAAGCCTCACCCCCTTCCCCTCTCCAAGGGGAGAGGGGCGTGATATGTTTGTTAGTTAATGAGTAGACAAGTTAACGAGTAGACAAAGTTGACAAGTTAACGAGTTGTCAGGGCTGTTTTCCACTCTGCAACAAAGCATTTGGCTTAACTCCTTAACTCCATAACTCCTTAACTCCTTCATACCCCCATAACTCCTCAAAAGATATGTACAACATCACCTCCATTCGTTCAGATTTCCCCATTTTATCGCGCGAAGTGTACGGCAAACCCCTGGTTTACCTCGACAATGGGGCGACAACGCAAAAGCCCCTTTGCGTGCTCGATGCCATGCAGCACGAGTATCTCAACGCCAATGCCAACGTGCATCGTGGTGTTCACTATCTTTCGCAGCAGGCAACCGACCTCCACGAGGCCGCCCGAACCACCGTTCGTAAGTTCATTAATGCCCGTAGCGACAACGAAATAGTATTTACTCGCGGAACAACCGAGGGCATTAACCTTATCGCCTCTTCGTTTTGCGAGGGCTTTATGCAGCCTGGCGACGAGGTGATAATCACCGCCATGGAACACCATAGCAACATTGTGCCGTGGCAATTGCAGGCTGCTCGTAGCGGTATTGCCATCAGGGTGATACCCATTGACGACCGCGGGGAGCTTATTCTCGATGAAATGGACAAATTGTTTACTTCGCGTACCCGACTGGTTAGCGTGATGCAGGTAAGCAATGTGTTGGGAACGGTGAACCCCATTAAGGAGATTGTGCGCCGTGCACACCTTCATAGTGTGCCTGTTTTGGTGGACGGGGCGCAGAGTGTGCCGCATTTTAAGGTGGATGTGCAAGACTTGGATTGCGACTTTTTCACCTTTTCGGGGCATAAGGCCTACGGTCCAACGGGTGTTGGCGTTGTGTATGGTAAGGAAGAATGGCTCGAAAAGCTGCCGCCATATCAAGGGGGAGGCGAGATGATTGCCACTGTGAGTTTTGAAAAGACCACCTTTGCCGAACTGCCGTTTAAGTTCGAGGCTGGTACGCCCGACTATGTAGCCGCTCACGGACTTGCAACTGCCCTCGATTACCTTTCTGCTTTGGGCATGGACAACATTCAACGGCACGAACAAGACCTTACCCGCTATGCCACTCAGCAGCTAGAAACCATCGACGGCATGCGTATTTTCGGCCATTCCACCGATAAAGACGCCGTCGTTAGTTTTCTTGTTGGCGACATTCACCATCTAGACCTCGGCACATTGCTCGATCGTTTGGGCATTGCCGTTCGCACGGGTCACCACTGCGCCCAACCGCTAATGGCTCGTTTGGGCATTTCTGGTACCGTTCGCGCGTCGTTTGGTTTGTACAACACGCGCGAAGAGGTTGATGCCCTTGTTGCTGGCGTGCGTAGAGTGGCGGCAATGTTCTAAGGCAGAACAAGTGTTTTTGGTTGCCTTGTTTGTTGGGAATTTGTGGCTAAATAGCATTTGTTTAGCCTGAAAATGCCTGCTGATGGGTGTGTGTTGTTATTCTAAATGAAATGTATTTGTTTGCGTTGCACCAACAAATGGGATGCAACGCAATCACGTGTTTGATAGGCCTTGCCTATCGATGAAACCGCTGTTTCTTGCTTTTTTGTTGCTCTGGGCGCATGTCTTTATCTGCGCTTGCTGCTCTTTAAACTTCGTTTGCATCCGCTAATGGCCGTGGCGAACCATGCTGTGCATACCACCCGAAGGATGAAAGGGGCGTTGGCAGGGAATACGGCGAGGGCAAATGCCACTTGCGCATTGAGCAGTTGAAGTGTGGTTTTGACACTTATCTCCTTGTTCAATACGGCCGAATAGTATTGGCTTAGCCATACTATGGGAAAGATAATGCCTTTCTTTACGCTAGCAAAGAGGTTGTTTATACGCATCTCGCTTGCAGAATTAACTGATAATGTCATCTCCTTTTTCATTGTTCTCTATGTTGAATGTTATTAATTGCTTATCTTTGTAGGTGCAAAATTGCAGCAAAATATGGAAGTGATATTTCACAAACAAATGAATTTGGTTAATAATTAACAAAAGGAGGAAAGAGGAAGGTAATAAGTAGTAAGGAGGAGGTAGTAAGTAGTAAGTAGTAAGGAGGAGGTAGTAAGGAGGAGGTAGGAAGGAGTAAGTAGGAAGGAAAAAGTAGTAAGTAGAAAGTAGTAAGTAGAAAGTAATAAGAAGTAAGGAGAAAGTAAAAAGGGGCAATAAAGGATTAAGCTTGATGCTTTGCCTAGAAAGCCTAGGAATCCTAGAATAACTAGAAACCCTAGGAGTGCTAGAACAACTAGGGAACCTAGATGCCCTAGAATAACTAGCAAGCCCTAGAACAACTAGCAAGCCTAGAACAACTAGCAAGCCCTAGAATAACTAGAAAACCCTAGAATAACTAGGGAACCTAGATGCCCTAGAACAACAATTAATCTAGAACAGCTAGGCGGCCTAGAAAAATAAGATAGTTAATAAGCACTGCCAGTTTTCCTCCTTAGCTAACAAGCCAGAAGGCGCAGCCATCTTTTCACCCTTTCACCTCTTCATCTTTTCACCTCTTCATCTTTTCACCCTTTCACCTTTTCCCGCCTTTTCGCCCCAATAAAATAAAACTTTATGCTAAAATCTCATTATTTCACCGATTTAATCGAGGCCGGTTGCGACGAGGCTGGCCGTGGATGTTTGGCTGGCAGCGTGTTTGCGGCAGCCGTAATATTACCTGTTGATTACGAGAACGCTTTGTTAAACGACTCGAAAAAGCTGACCGAGAAACAGCGTTATGCCTTGCGTACGCAGATAGAAACCGATGCTTTGGCATGGGCCGTTGGGGAGGTTACGGCCGATGAAATCGACAAAATAAACATTCTTAATGCCAGTATTCTTGCCATGCACCGCGCACTTGATGGCTTGAAAATTCGTCCGCAGGCCGTTATCGTAGACGGGAACCGCTTTAAACCCTACGGCACGCTGCCCCACGAAACGATTGTTAAAGGCGATGCCAAGTTCTTATCTATTGCTGCCGCCAGCATTTTGGCCAAGACTTACCGCGACGATTATATGAATAACCTTGCCTTACAACACCCCGTATACCAGTGGGATGTGAACAAAGGCTATCCTACAAAGGCGCATCGCGCTGCCATTGAGGAACATGGAATTTCCCCATTTCATCGTAAAACATTCAAAGGCGTTAAGGAAATGTTGGAGGATGAGAAGGTTTAAGTTTATAAGTTTATGAGTTGGTGAGTTTTTAAGCAGGTTAGTTTATGGACTTATGAGTTTCTTAGTTCATAGGCTTTTAAGCATATTCTCGGTGCCGTTGCTCATTCGCGTGTGTTTACGACATAATTGTTTTGTCTAGATTTAGGCAACAAATTTAACATTGTGAGTACCCTTTTTGTCCACCAATCACTCATCTTGTAGCAAAAAATCGATTCTCGCAAAGGTTGGTTTTGGTGCTAAGAGGGGTTAGCCTGTGAATGTGATGAAATGAATTTTTATTTAAAGAAACCATCATTCGCACCCGTTTTGGGGCTATTTGCTGCTAAACGTAGTGCAATATGCTGCTAAACGCAGTGCGTTTTGGTGCTAAACGCAAGGTAAAATGGTGCAAAATGCAGGGTGTTTTGCTGCAAAATGCAGGACAAAATGGTGCTAAACGCAATGCAAAAAGCATAAATATCCCACAGCAATGGTATAAACAAAACCTTTAAGAGCCGTTAAACACATGGCCGAAAAAGGCAAAATAGTGGTTAAAAAGTGGGATTTTAGGGGTTAAAAGCGCGTAATTGGATGTGAAAAATAATGAGTCGGCAACCAATCTAGAAAGGCTAAATGGTACAAAATGCAGGCCTTTTTCTTAAAACTGGACACGCTAGAAGGGGTGAAAGGCTAGAAAAAGAGGAGATTTGCCTACTTTATGGCCTATATTTTCGCTAGAACGGAGCGAAAATTGGAACGATATTGTAAAATAAAAGATAACGATTTAAGTTTTTAAGTTGGTGAGTTTTTAAGTTGGTGAGTTGGAGATGTTTTGTGTTTTTGAGTTGATGAGTTTTTGAGTTGATGTGTTTTTGGGTTGATGAGTTGATGAGTTGATGCTTTTTTGAGTTGATAAGTTGATGAGTTGATAAGTTGATGAGTTCGTAGGTTGATTTATCCTGTACTTCGTGTGTGAGAGCGGGTCTTGTGTCGGTATCACAAGTGACACGATTGGATAACGGCTATTCGTGCGTAAGAAGGGTGTTTATCTTGTGTTGGTATCACAGAGAGAACAAACACCTCTTAATCTATTGAAACATAAAAAGCCAAGACTACTTCTTGAAGATTTAAACTTTACAGGCGGTGAAATGGCGGATTTTGTGTATGTAAGTTGATAAACCAATAAGCTTTTGGTTTCCTTGGCCTTCTGCTTTAAGGCTTTGAACAGCTGTTTTTTATCGCCCTTACGCTTGTGGTTACTGGTAAACATGTTTGTTTACTTGCTAGATGGCTTTAAGTGGTTAACGTGCATGCAAATGTGTTAACGCGACTGGCTAGCCCACTTTCTCAACCATTGCTTTCACCTTATTATGTATGTAGTCTGCGAAATCGGGGCTGCCTAGTACTTCGATGTCGTGGTAAAGACCCAGTACGAAACGGCCGATGCCGAGGTAACTGGCAACGTCTGAAGAGAAAATCCAATGCTCGGAGTCGTCGGCCGGGCTGATGTAAGCCGCTGCTGCGGGGTATTCTTCTAGTAGGATGCTGTGCGATAACCGCCCCAACTTCAACTCTACGGGTAGCCTTTCTTCACCGCTGAACATGAAAATATCGGTAAAAATGGATTTGTGTTTTTTCTCGTTGAGCCATTCCACGTCGGTCATCTCTACCGATTCGGCACGCGAAGTCTTAAAAGTTTTGTTGGTGTGACTGTTTATCTCGAAACAGCGGATGTCCATTTCGGCATTGAGAAAGAGGAAAGGTTCAACCATTCTGTCGCTAACGGTTCGACTATGGGGCGACGAATAGTTTTTGAGTATCACCACCCGGCGTAGCGCAATGGCCTCGCGCAGCACGGCAGCGTTACGCTCTGTCTGTCGGCGTTGGCCCACATCGGTAAGCAATTCGAGGTTGAAGAAACGTTCAAGTTTCGATTGTATGTTCTTCGAAAGGTAGTCGGTGTGCGGCAAGCGGTCGAGCAAGCGGTAGACAAACATGGCCTCTTCTTCGGTAAGGGCGATGTTCTCGTGCAGCCGTTTGAAGAAAGACGAATGGCGGTCGAGCCGATAACGGGTGTTTGTCTTAATGAGTTTAAAGCCACATGCGCGCAGATTTTCGAGGTCGTAGTATAGCTGGCGGCGGGTTATGTCAAGGCGGTCGGCCAGCAATTGTACGGTGTAATCGCGGTTTTCGGTTAATAAAAGTAATAGTTCAAGCTCTCGTCTAAGGTTGTTCATTGGGATTAAAGCTCTAAGAGGTGGTCTGGACTGGTCGGACTAGTCAGGCTAGTCCGACCAGCTCAGACCACCAAGTGCATGGATTCTGATTTTATTTCTTCACCACCTTCATCATCTCTTCAACGGCCCTAACCAGTTGTCGGTCGTATCCGTTGAGATAGTCTTCGGGTGTGTTATACACTTCGATGTCGGGGTCGAGCTGAGTGTTTTCGCCATAATTGCCACGCATGTCGCGACATCCCACCTGCGGAATGCCGAACACGATGGAGGGGTCGAGCAGACTTTCCCACCAAACGGCGGTCATGGTTCCAGCAACGGGCGTGCCTATCAGCTTGCCAATGCCCAACTCCTTATATACCCAGGGGAAACCGTGGCCGTTGCTGTAATCGTCTTCGCACACCATTACGCACGAGGGCTTGGTCCATTTGTTAAAGGGGTCGCTACCCACATATCGTCCGTTAGGCACGAATTGTTGGTATTCCTTGCCGCTAAGCAGCGTGCAAAGGTCGTCGTGTAGCCATCCTCCGCCATTGTGACGCTCGTCTACGATAACGGCATCTCTGCAGCGGTTGGTGTCGCTAAGCAGTTCGAGGTACACTTGACGGAAGCTTGAGCTGTTCATCGCCTTAACGTGCACGTAGGCTAAACGGCCTCCCGAAAGGCTATCTACAAGGTGGCGGTTGCGGTCTACCCAGCGTTTGTACAGCAACTCTTGTTGTTCGCCGGCCGAAATGGGACGTATCACCACGTCAAAGTGTTTCTTGCCTTTGGGGTTGAACACCGAAATGCGAACAGGTTTGCCCACTTTACCATCGAGCAATTGGTAATAGTCTTTGCCTTGCAGAATGCTGTCGCCGTCTATCTTCTCGATGATGCAGCCCGTAGTAACCTTTGTGTTGCGCACGGCAAATGGTCCGCGCTTGATTACTTCTTGCACGCGAAGGCCATCGCCTTGATATTCGGTATCGAAGAAAAGACCCAATTCTGCCGTTTGCAGTTTCGGAGCGGTGCCCCAAAAGCGTGCGCCAGTGTGCGAGGCGTTCAGTTCGCCCAACATTTCGCTGAGCATTTCGCTGAAATCGAAGTTGTTGTTGATGTGGGGAAGGAACTTTTCGTACACCTTGCGGTAGTTGGCCCAGTCTACTCCGTGCAGCGTAGGCACGTAGAACTTATCCTTAACTTGCTGCCATACATGGTTGAACATGTATTGTCTTTCGGCGTAGGGCTTGAAGTTGAAACGCGCCTCGAACTCAATGTTCTTGCTCGTGTTGCTACCCAAGTCGATCTTCTTGATGGCGTTGTAGGTGCAAAGGTACAAGTTGCGGAAGTCTTTGTCGGGGATGAACTCGCCACCGCCTACATTCTTCATCACGATGGCTGTTTTGTTTTCGCTAATCTCGCGTTTCCAAAGGTCGTACCCGCTTTCGAAAGCCGCTTGGTAGTACAATGTGTCGCCGCCATTGCTCAGCACATAGTCGCCGAGGTGCGAAGAGTGGTCGGTAAGGCGGATGACGCGGTCGCGGCAGTTCTCCAAATCGAACTCCAAAGCCTTCACATCGTCTTTCTTATCTTTCTTAGCCGATCCAAGTTTCAGCTTGTCTTCTTCTTTTTCTTTCTTGTTTTCATCCTTTTCTTGCACTTCGTTCTTGGCCAGTTCGCGTTCTTCCTTGTTTCGTCTGAACTTTTCGTAAGCGTCGAGGTCGAAGAACATGATGTAAACGTCGCGTTCGGCACCCCACGAGCCATGACTGCGATAGCCGGCGCGGTCGCTACTGAAAAGCATGGCCTTGCCGCCGAGCACCCATCGGGGGCCAACGTCGCTGTATCCGCTTTGCGTAAGGTTGTGAATTTCGCCCTTTCCATCGGCCTTTACCAAGGCAACGTCGGGACTGTTCCAGCCGCCAACGCCGATATAGGATGAGAGCAACCAACGGCTGTCGGGGCTCCATGCAAAGCTAATGTCGCCATCGGAGTAGGAGTAAACGTACTTTCCGTCCATCACCGTGCGCACGGCCTTGCTCTTAATGTCGAGAACGCGCAGGGTAGAGCGGTCTTCGAAGAAGGCGATGCTCTTGCCGTCGGGACTGAAACGAGGTTGTTGCGAGGTTCGGTCGCTTTTTACCAGCTGTTCTTCTTCCAGTTGAGTGGCATATGCAAAGCTTTTTTCCTTGTCTAGTTTCAGCTTTGTGCGATAGATTTGCCATAGTCCGCCACGCTCTGATGCATAAACGATGCTGCGCCCGTCGGGTGCAAATTGTATCTCGCGCTCTTGTTCGGGCGTGTCGGTTAACTGTTTGGTGGTGCGATAGTTGTTAGACGTAACATACACGTCGCCATGCAGCACAAAAGCCAGCTCTTTGCCGTCGGGCGAAAGTGCGATCTCCGTTGCGCCCGTAAAAAGCGTTTGCCTGTCAAGGTCTGTGTCTATCTTGTCGGTTACGATGTTCACTTTCAGTTTCTGGGGTTCCTCGCCCTGTTTCAAGGTATATATCTCGCCGTCGTAGCCATAACACAGCGTTCCGTTGTTGGCGGCGGTGAGAAAGCGCACGGGATTGGTGGTGTGGCGAGTAAGTTGTTGCTTGCCAGTGCCGTCGATGTTGCGCATGTACACGTTAAAGGTGCCGTCTTCTTCGCTGAGATAGTAAAAAGTGTCGCCCTGCGCCGCCCAAACGGGTGTGCGGTCTTCGCCGTTAAAGTTGGTAAGCTTAGTGTATTTGCCGCCGCGGCGCAACCAAATGTCTCGCGTTATGGGCGAGCGATGGTGCTTGCGCCAGGGGTCTTCGTAGCCCTTTTGGTCGTGATACAGCAAGTCGCCGTTGGGCCTAATGCTGATGTCCATCATCGGAAGGGCCGAGAAAAGGTGGGGTCGGCTGCCGTTGGTGCCCACTTCATACACCTGGGGGAGCATTCTGTTGGCAAAGATAATGCTCTTGGCCGAGGGCATGATGCTACTGGTGTAAAGCACGGTGTTGTTGTCTTTAAATGCGATGGGTGTCTCGCTGTTGCTGTTGGTGGTTAGTCGGCGAGGCGTACCGCCTTCGCGTTGCATCACATACACATCCATGCTGCCTTCTCGGTTAGAGCAAAACGCCAGCTGCTTGCTGTCGGGACTCCACACGGGATGCGTGTCGTAGGCGGCGTTGGTAGTAAGTTGTCGTGCTGTTCCACCCGTTGTAGGAACGGTGTAGATGTCGCCTTTGTAGGTGAAAGCCACGGCAGAGCCGTCGGGCGAGATGGCGCAATAGCGCATCCACAAAGGACTTTCTTGGGCCGATACCGATGTAGCTAGGGCAAGGGCCGCGATTGTGAGGGTCGTTTTCATCATCAAATATTGGAATGTCTTTATATTATATGCGATTGTTCGGATAGCTGATGGTGGGGCAGGGTGGCGTTTGTGCCACTTCGTTATGCTGCTCGCGCAAGATGGTTTCCTTATATATATGGCTGCAAATATATTGATTATTCACGAGACAGCAAAGCGGTTGGGAGAGAAAATGTAACAAAGTAGATGGGTTTTAAGTTGATGAGTTGGCTGGTTAATAAGTTGGTAGGAATGTTTTCGGTTAAAAGGTGCACCCTTATAGGGCGTTGGTAGCATTTCATAAAGAAATGTTTTGTTAGCGATTTGAACGTGTTGGGAAGATGCAAAATAACTTTTTCAAAAGCGAATTATGTGCGAAAAATAACTTTTTAAAAGGTGATTTTCGGGCAATAAATAGCTTTTTAAAAAGTTATTGGTTGCATTACTTTTCGCAGCATGGTGTTTACATACGGCTAGCAAAAGGCATTTTGCGGTGTCAGGGAGAATGTTTTTGGTGTGATAAGGTTGACTTCTTGCCGCCGTTGTCGGCTTTTGTCTATCGTTTGGCCATATTTGTGCGGTATATGGTGTAAGTATTGATAGTGCAAAGAAGTATAATAAAGCGTCAAAAATACTTTGAATAATCACCAAAATATAGTATTTTTGCAACGTGTTACGCAAGTAGCATACCTAAATCAAGGTATTGCCAATGGGCAAAAAGTTTGTTTTTTGTACAGGTTTTAGCCGAAAGCATCGGCCAAACTTGGCGTTTTTATCGTGCAGGGTGTGCGTTGTTGTTGGGGAGGAGGCGCGTTCCGTGTGTCGAGAGGTAAGGCGTAAACATGCCAAACTAGCCCCCAAAACTATGATGCGCAACGCAAAAGACGGCCCTTTGGCACATGGGGATTGCCCAGGCTCGCCTAAAACAAACGCGATAGATAACAGGAAATAATACAAACATAATTAAATAATTAAATTTCAATCAATTTATGTGGTTAATCAATTCTTCTATCGGTAGAAAGGTTGTCATGTCTGTAACCGGCGTGGCGCTCGTTCTGTTCCTGACATTCCATATGTCGATGAACATCGTTGCGCTGTTCTCTGGCGAGGCATACAACATGGTCTGCGAGTTTTTGGGTGCCAACTGGTATGCCGTAGTTGCCACGCTTGGCCTTGGAGCCTTGACCGTGGTGCATATTGTGTATGCCTTCATCCTCACGGCACAAAACCGCAGGGCCCGCGGAAACGAGCGTTACGCCGTTACCAGCAGGCACGAGAAGGTGGAGTGGGCATCGCAAAACATGCTTGTTTTGGGTATTATCATCGCCCTAGGCTTGCTGTTGCACCTCTACAACTTCTGGTACAACATGATGTTTGCAGAACTTATTGGCGTGGAAATGCAGTTCCATCCAGCCGACGGGTTCGCTTACATCAAGGAAACATTCTCTAATCCCGTTTATGTAGTGCTCTACATCGTGTGGCTTGTGGCCATTTGGTTCCACCTTTCGCACGGCTTTTGGAGTGCCATGCAAAGCCTTGGCATTAACGGCAAGGTATGGTTCAATCGTTGGAAAACCATCGGCTTGGTTTACACCACGCTGCTCATGTTGGGTTTCCTCATTGTAGTGTTGGCCTTCGCTTTCGGTTGCGCACCTAGTTTGTGCTGCTGCGCTTAAATCATGATACGTATTAAAAGATAAAGATTATGGCTATTAAAATAGATTCGAGAATTCCCGAAGGACCCGTAGCTGAGAAATGGACCAACTATAAGGCTCACCAGCGGCTGGTTAACCCCAAGAATAAACTCAAACTCGACGTTATTGTGGTGGGAACTGGTCTTGCCGGTGCTAGTGCAGCCGCTTCGCTGGGCGAAATGGGTTTCAATGTGCTGAACTTCTGCATACAAGACTCGCCACGTAGGGCACACTCCATCGCCGCACAAGGTGGTATCAACGCCGCAAAGAACTATCAAAACGACGGCGACTCGGTGTATCGCCTATTCTACGACACCGTAAAGGGTGGCGACTATCGTGCTCGCGAGGCCAACGTTTACCGCTTGGCCGAGGTTAGCAACAGCATTATCGACCAATGTGTGGCGCAAGGCGTACCCTTCGCACGCGAATATGGCGGCATGTTGGCCAACCGTTCGTTCGGTGGAGCGCAGGTAAGCCGTACGTTCTACGCCAAAGGACAAACGGGACAGCAACTTTTGCTGGGTGCATATTCGGCCCTGAGCTGCCAAGTGCATGCAGGAAAAGTAAAACTGTACACGCGTTACGAGATGGAAGACGTGGTTATCGTTGACGACCGCGCACGTGGTATCATCGCCAAGAACCTTGTTACAGGTAAGTTAGAACGTTTCTCGGCCAACGCCGTGGTTATTGCTACCGGTGGATATGGCAACGCCTACTTCCTCTCTACCAACGCAATGGGTTGCAACTGCACCGCCGCCATACAGTGTTACCGCAAGGGAGCTTACTTTGCCAACCCTGCCTACGTGCAAATTCACCCCACTTGTATTCCCGTACACGGCGACAAGCAGTCTAAACTGACGTTGATGTCCGAGTCGTTGCGTAACGACGGCCGTATCTGGGTGCCCAAGAAGATTGAAGACGCTAAGGCATTGCAAGCTGGACAGAAACGCGGTTCGGACATCCCCGAAGAAGATCGCGACTATTACTTGGAACGTCGCTATCCCGCCTTCGGCAACTTGGTTCCTCGCGACGTGGCCTCTCGTGCCGCAAAGGAGCGTTGCGACAAGGGATTCGGCGTAAACAACACGGGTCTTGCTGTGTTCCTCGATTTCTCTGAGAGCATTGAACGCCTGGGCATCGATGCCATTCGTCAGCGTTATGGCAACCTCTTCGACATGTACGAAGAGATTACCGACGTTAATCCTGGCGAGTTGGCCAACGAAATTAATGGCGTGAAGTATTACAACCCGATGATGATTTACCCTGCCATACACTACACGATGGGTGGCATCTGGGTAGATTATGAGCTGATGACCTCTATTAAGGGGCTTTTCGCCATCGGCGAGTGCAACTTCTCCGACCACGGGGCAAACCGTTTGGGTGCGTCTGCACTGATGCAAGGTCTGGCCGACGGCTACTTTGTGCTGCCTTACACCATCCAGAACTACTTGGCCGACCAAGCTATTTGGCCACGTCTTTCTACCGACCTGCCCGAGTTTGCGGAGGCCGAGAAGGGTGTGCAGGCCGAGATAGACAGGCTGATGGGCATTCAAGGTCAGCGTTCGGTAGACTCGATACACAAGGAGCTGGGCCACATCCTATGGGAACACGTGGGTATGGGTCGTACGGCCGAGGGTCTGCGCGAGGGTATCAAGAAGTTGAAAGAGCTGCGTAAGGAGTTCGACAGCAACCTCTTCATCCCTGGTTCGAAAGAAGGCTTGAACGTTGAACTTGACAAGGCTATCCACCTGCGCGACTTTATCATCATGGGCGAGCTCGAAGCCTACGACGCACTTTCGCGTAACGAGAGTTGCGGCGGACACTTCCGCGAGGAATACCAAACGGAAGAGGGTGAGGCCAAACGCGACGACGAGAACTTCTTCTACGTTGGTTGCTGGAAGTATCAAGGCGACGACACCACCGAGCCCGAACTCATTAAGGAGCCTCTGGAATACGAAGCGATAAAGGTTCAAACACGTAACTATAAGCAATAATTAAGTTAACGAGTTGACAAGTTGACGGGCTAACTCGCCAACTTAAACAAAACTAAATCACATGGACAAAAATATAAGTTTCACACTTAAAGTGTGGCGTCAGAATGGACCCAAAGCCAAAGGGCATTTTGATACGTTCGAAATGAAAGATATACCTGGCGACACTTCGTTCTTAGAGATGCTCGACATCCTTAACGAACAGCTCATCGAGGCACGCCAAGAGCCTTTCGTGTTCGACCACGACTGTCGCGAAGGCATCTGCGGTATGTGTTCGCTCTACATTAACGGTCATCCTCATGGCCCAGCTACTGGTGCAACCACCTGTCAGCTGTACATGCGTCGCTTTAAAGATGGCGACGTGATAACCGTCGAACCTTGGCGTTCGGCTGGTTTCCCTGTTATTAAGGATTGCATGGTAGACCGCGGCGCATTCGATAAGATTATCCAAGCAGGCGGTTACACCACCATTCGCACGGGTCAGCCCCAAGATGCCAACGCCATCCTCATCCCCAAGGAAGATGCCGACGAGGCAATGGACTGCGCAACGTGCATCGGTTGCGGTGCTTGCGTTGCCGCTTGCAAGAATGGTTCGGCCATGCTTTTCGTTAGTTCGAAGGTTAGTCAGCTGGCATTGTTGCCCCAAGGAAAGCCCGAGGCCGCTAAACGCGCCAAGGCAATGGTGATGACAATGGAAGAGTTGGGCTTTGGAAACTGCACCAACACTCGCGCTTGCGAGGCCGAATGCCCCAAGAACGAGTCAATCGCCAACATCGCACGCCTTAACCGCGAGTTTATTTCGGCTAAGTTGGCCGACTAAACCTCAGGGTATAACCCAACCTGTGCAACGAACATCTACACTTGCCTATGTGCAGGTGCAGATGTTTCGCCTGTGTGCAATCATGTGAGAGCGTTCTATGCCAAGGCATAGGATGTTCTCACATTTTGTTTTTAGCCAGTTAGTTAGCAGACGAGTTAATAAGTCAACAAGTTAGCGAATTGGCAGATTCTATTCTCGCGCATTAGACATAGAAACAGCGGCATTTAAATAGCAACAGCCCTTTTTGACATAAGAACATAAGGAACATAAAGTTAATCAATGCGATTATTCCAGCTCCATAGTAAGTAAGCGCGTATGGTTGCTACATCTTTTCACCTTTATAAGTATTAAGTGTTGCTATAACTTCGCCTTGAACTTATAGGGCATAGACTCAATTAATTCCAACAGAGTTTCTTTTGAAGTGTAGCCGCATTTTACCACTGATAAACCCAAATCGTTTGTTAGAGCCTGTACTGGTTTTGTTTGGTTGTTCAGCATATTGTCTTTCTTATTCTTGAAGGCGTAGCGGGCTAGGTCGAGAGAATAAGACAGGCAAAATGCCGTCAAGCAAACGAAAGATGAACAGGAAGCGATGGAAACAACCTAAAATAATTAATAAGCGGTGTAACGGCCGATTGGGGTTAAAGGTCAATACGACCTTGCTAACTTAAAAAGTAGGAAAGATGGTAGGGCGTTCTTTGCTTATGTCCCTTATGTTCTTCTGTCAAGAACAGGCTTTATATGCGAAATAGGGGAGAGGGGAAAGAAAACGCGGGTTCGGAACTTGTCCGAACGCGCGTTAACGAGAGAGATAGTGTGGGCGTTGAGGCTAATGAAGTAGCCAAGTGCAACTGAATATTGCAATGGTGGTGGCTAGCAGGGCGATGGATTTGAGAATGAAGAGTATCATCTCTCGCTGCTCACGACTAATCTTCATCGCCCAGTCCTTTGCCTGCAATCACGCCAAGCACGGCAGTGGCAATGGCGGCAATTACTTTGATGATTAACTTGAAGGTTGATAGTTTCTTGGTGTTCATTGTGCTTTGAAGTTTTAAGTTAATGTAAAAAGGGATTTTAAAGGTGAAAGGGTGAAAAGGTGAAAAGATGGCTGCGCCTTTTAAAGGTGAAAGGGTGAAAAGGTGAAAAAGTGAAAAGATGGCTGCGCCTACTGATATAATGTTTGTCTAGCTTGTCCTAGAATGTCTAGGATAACTAGAATACCTAAAATCTCTAGAATACCTAGCCCTTTATCACCCCTCGCCACCCTCACCTTTCTCCTTATCAATGTCCGGGCGTAGGAGCGGGAGTAGAGCCGCCGGCCTGCTTCTTTTTCTTTTCAATCATGTTGAGCGGCAACTCTTGCACGCGACATCCGTCAAGCAAGGCCTTCTTGCGACTCTTGTCTTTGTTTACCTTAGTCTGCGGACGGAAGAGCACATGCGTGCCCACAACATTCTTAGAGGCATTGAAGTCTTCGGCTGTGAGAGCGGGTTTGGTCTTGATGCCGATGCGGAATGAGCCAAGGCCATCGAGGCGAACAACCTTTGAGTTTTGCAACTGCTCTTTCATCACGTCGATCAGTTCGGCGATAACCGCCAGGATGTCTGCCTTCTTCAAGGTACAGTTTTGTTGCATGATGTTGGCAATTGTCGCCGTGTCTACCGTGTCGATGGCGATGGCACGTGCGTACCACTGACCTTTGAACTTGCTCTTGGGGTTCTTCTCTTGACGAAGTTTATACATTACTGCCATAATTGTGTGTTGTTTAAAAGGTTCTTTTTTTGATTAATAATGTTCACTATGTATCAGTAGAGGCCATCCGTTTCGCCCTTGAAGGGTGGGGGCAAGAACGTTTTGCGCTAGTCGACATCGCGCATACCGTGTGTGCCTGTTGGTGGGCGGCGGTGTGGTTGCTTACTGATTACGTTTGCAAAGTTACTAAATCAAGGTGCCCTTGTCAAGCAATGATGGTGTAGTGATGGGGATAGTGTTAGGTGTAGCGTTTGTAAAGGCTTGGTTTAAAGGCGAATATAAAAAGGGCGGGCTAGGCATGCGTTTGCTTGTTCCCAGCCCGCCCTTCGTGTTTGCGGTTGTGTTTTGGGCGTGGTTAATGCCTAAACGTCCAGTTCAGATTTTATTTTGCGATTGCCTGCGGCGTTATACGATACGTGTAGCCAATTAGCCCCATCGCTTTTTCGATGCTCAAACAGCAGCTGGTCGTAGTCAAGACGTTCGGCAACGAAGTTGAACATCTTCATGGCCACCTCTTTATTAGAAAGGTGAATGTCGGCAGCTTGTCCCAGCAGGTGTTGCGAATTGGGTTTGCCGCCCACCATGTTGTTAAGCTCTTCGCAACGATAGCCACTGGTTATGCGTATCACGCCAAAGCGGCGGCGTAGGGGTTCTAATACGTTCTCACAAAGTAGGCGAAGGTTATTAATTGCGTTGGGTGTCGGGGTATTCGCAATGTTATGGCGTATAGCAACGCCTGAACGCACGAACTCTGCAAGGGTGAAGTGCGGGGTTAACGTCTGGTTGAGGGTGATGTGTTGTGTGGTCATAGCTGAATGTTGTTCTTTTGGTTGGAGAAATGTGTGGGTAAGTTTGTGAGCTCTTTTGTTAGTTGATGATGTTTTTGCTGTCGGCGAGTTGACAAGTTGACGCCTTAACTCAAAACAACTCACACTGCCATCCATGTCTGTAACGGTTCGTTAACGCCCTGTTCGTAGAGCAAATGGCAGTAGCGTTCTAGTAAAGGGGCCTGCTTAGTGTTTTTACGTTGCATGGCTTTGCCCACAAAGGCACTGGGGTTTCGGGGCATGGAGAGCAAAAAGTTGTCGCAGGCGCGTTGCACCATCCACAGAAAAGTGGCAGGTCGACCTTGGTCGTCGCGTACGTAAGAGAAGGTATAGGCCAGGTGAACCATCTCCAGTAAGTCGGTTTTGGTGCCAATCCACCTTTGCTTTCCGTTGTGTTGAGTAGAGAGCAAGGGCGCGAATGCCTTGATGAGGTGTTGTCGGGCTTGGGTTAGTCGCTGCTTGCTTTCGGTGTGTTCTGGGTTGTTAAGAAGATTATTCATACAGATTTGCTTTTGAATGATTGTTTTGATTTCTGCTGCAAACTTACTGCGAGATAGAGAAAGGACACTTCAAAGCAAATGTTTTTCTGTTAATAAAGAATAACGAAACTGCGGATGGCGAAGGTTGTTTGCAGCCTTTTGTACTTGTAATGCAACACCAACAAGAGCCAAAAGCCTGCAACCACAGCCAAGACAACCCGCTACAACCGCCTATTATATAATAGGTGTACCACCACAAAGAAAGGCTCGCCCCGCGATAGAGCGAGCCTTTATTATGTTGTGGCATGTACTGAAAACACAGCAAAGGTAATCTCTTAAACCTGCCTATAACAAAGCCGTTATTGAGTGCCTTGCACATTACAACCCCAGCCCCGGCAGACCAGAGCAAGCCTGTAACAAAGCCGTTGTTGAGCATGTTGCACATTACAACTGCCCACCAGCAGACCAAAGCGAGCCTTACCAGCCTCGTTTCTTTCCTACTTCTTCATGTTCTTGGCGAAGAAACCAGCCAGATATTTAGCCCACACCCAGCAGTTCAACCTCAAAAACAAGGGTCGACCCACCAGGTATACCAGCTTGCGACAGCTTGCCATAACCCACCTCGGCCGGCAAATACAACTCCCATTTATCGCCAACGTGCATCTGTTGCAGGGCAATTATCCAGCCCTCAATAAGGTCGCACAATCGGCAAGCAAGTGGAACGCCGCCCACGCTCGTGTCGAATTTCCGCCCATTGATAGTTCGCCCCGTGTAGTGCACCGTTACGATGCTTCTTGGTGAAGGGTTTGCGCCGCCAGTTCCGCCCTGCTTAATCACCTTATACATTACGCCCTTAGTGAGGCATTTCACCCCCGCTTCTTTTGCTTTTTCTTCAAGCCAGCGTTTGTTGGCTTCTATATATTCACGTTTTGCCATGTTGTTTTGGGTTTGTGGTGGAACATATCTTGGAACGTAGAATGTCTTCCTAACACACGTTTAGCGGTGATTTGAACGGAGTTATGCCCCCCCCCTCGTGGTGGGGAGTGCTGTGCCTATCAAGGCTGCAAGAAAAGAAGCACTGCCAATGCGTGGAGGGTTTCATGCAGAGCCTGCTTAATACGTTTGATACGGCACAGTCTGGTTGGAAGCCTGAATCTAAATCTCATTCATACTAATTCTTTTTAGGCAGGTTCTAAAAATTACCTTTACTGTATTTTTAGCTTTTAGCTGAGCAGGTTTTGCTTACTTCTTGAAGGAGCATAGTGAACTATGCGACTGAAAGAGTAAGCGAAAGATGCCAGATAAAAGCAAAAAGACAGCAAAGAGCAAAACAAGGAACAACAATTGAACCTTTGCGGGGAATTTTTAGAACATGCCTTTAAGAAGATTGGAAAGCGAGAAGAGTCAAGATTACTTCAATGACACTGATTGATATTTATCAGTCAAATGCTTGATTTTAGGATTGGCATGTTTGTTTTTGATAATAATCCTGAAATAAGGGCACTTCCCGTTTATTGATAAGTCTTTCTCATCGTTTCCCTTTCTGAATTTTATTATCTCAAATTGATGCGGGTTAAACTTATGTAGAAATGTTATCGGCACTCCCATATATCCGCAATAATCTTGTGGAATGTCCTTTGTTCTATTGACATTGATACCATCATAATTATCGTATTTAGGATATTCTTGTTCGTATCCGATATAATTTTTAGTTAGCAAAATATCTTCATGCCGTATGAAGTTATCCAGATTCGTAAGCCACAAGCAATTATTGGGAGAAATAATCCTTTCCCCTAATTCGTTTATCTTTGTCTCTGTTCCGTAGAGTTCATAATGTGCTGGCACGATAAATCCAGAAATACCTCTGCCAAGATTAACTCCAAGCCATGCCTTATTGTCTTGAATGAGCTTGAAGATTTCTTTATATGTAATGGCGTTGATGTTCCCGATAATAAGAAATTTCTTATCGTATCTCATTAATTGTGCCACATACTCTCGAAACAAGGAAAAGGGCGGATTGGTAACAATTATATCTGATTGTTTAAGCAAGGCTATGCTTTCATGACTGCGAAAGTCGCCGTCTCCCTTGAAGTAAACGATGTTGGCTGTCTTTGGGTCGGTGCCAGTAAGTTCTGTTCCTGTGTATTCAAAGAAAAAACCATGATTATTTTTCCCTGTGTTGAACAAGTCTACATTCTGTTCCTTATAACAGGCTGCAATAACTTTCTTGAGTTCCAACTTCTTGAAACGAGAAACAAAATATCTGAAAAAGTTGCTGATGTGTGGGTCATCACAATTGCAATACACCACTTTACCCTTGAAATGACTTTCATAATGCTGCAACTCGCTTTCTATGTCGGCAAGCTGTGTATAGAACTCATCATTCTTTTGCTTTTTCGCCTTTTGCAGTAACTCGTTTGTAGCTTTTCTTGCCATACTTCAATATCTGTTTAAATTACTTTTTCTGGGTTAGCTGCTTAAATAAGTCGCTACCCAACATTTCCAAAGAAGTTCTTGAAATATCAAGCATGATTTCGAGCATCTTCTCAGCATTCCACCCTTCTCCGTTTCCCTGCGTGTAAATGGATGTTGCTTGAAGCATGATAGTCTTGTCGTTATGTTTAATAAACTTGTTTTTGCACAAGTTTGTATTGATAGGCATGCCGTAGTTGGCTGCGGTCAGTCTGTCCAGCCTGTTCAGCTTTCCCGAATTGTATTCGAGTGTAACAACTCTTCCGTCAGGACGTTTAACAGGAATGGTCTCTGTAAGGAAATTCGACCCTTCCAAGAATAGCACATAAGGAAAGTGCGCCTCTGCCAACATCAGATTGGCAATTTCAGCAATGTTCTTATGAGACCTCTCAATGGCATTACCAGCAGCCATAATATCTTGGTTGTCCTTTTTCCCAACAAGGTTGCCTGCCTTGATGTTTTCAATATCCTTTCCCTGATGCTTTGCCTCAGAAACCAATACAACCCTCCATTCTCCATTATCGTCTTTCACTTCCACAATTCCCCCATCAGGGATAATACTTGAATTTGGAACGAAAAGCGTTTGCCCCAATTTCGGGTCAATTTTCTTTAAGGCTTCGTTAATCTCTTCTTTCTTGATGCTCGTTCTAGATCGAAATTCCAATTGCGGGAACTCTTCTTGAAGCTTATTAAGGGCAAGATGAGAAACCTCACCGACAGTCATGTCGTGTATCTTCGTTTCTTCTCCGAAAATACCGACAACTCCTTTCGACTCCTTTTGTTGGGTTGTTAGTCTGTTGGACTGATTCTTTTTCGACATGTATTTGTTACTCAATGATTAAGCAGCCTAAAATACTTTAACTTTTTTCTATTTAAGCGTATCTTCTTCGCTTGGAACACTTACTTCATTCAAAGCCTAGCATTTAAAAGGCTAATGATTTGACGCAAAGATAGCATTTTGTTTCAGAAAGACAATAGAAAAACCTCGATTTTTCTACTAAGAACCAATATTGTCCTAAACGTTTTTGAAAAAACAAAAAAGGAAGCTGTAAACTAAGGTGGAAAATTACTACCTTAGCGGTGACGACCAATCACCCGGCTTCCGATGGCAAATATAACACTTTTTCTCAAGTAATCCGCGAGCTTCCAAAAGAAAACATCAAAAAAATCATCCGTGTTGCGGGAACGGATAGGCACAACAAGGGTTATGACACATGGAGTCAGCTTGTGAGCATGGTTTTCTGCCAGTTCTCGGGCTGCGACTCTGTGCGCGACATATCCAACGGACTGAAGTCAGCCACAGGCAACTTAAACCATCTTGGCATTAGCCGTGCGCCATCAAAGTCAACCGTGTCTTACCAGAACACGAACCGCGACAGCGACGTCTTCCGCGACATATTCTATGCGGTGTACAAATATTTCGGACAGCAGGGTTGGGGCAGTCGCAAAGGTTTCCGCTTCAAGATGCCCATAAAACTTCTTGACTCGACGTTGGTATCGCTCACGATGTCCGTGTATGACTGGGCGCATTACACGTCAAAGAAAGGCGCGGTGAAGATGCACACGTTGCTCGACTACGACTGTCTACTGCCTGATTTCGTGAACATTACGGACGGTAAAGGCAGCGACAACAAGGCTGCTTTCGACATTCCCCTGCAGCCTCACTCCATCGTCGTTGCCGATCGTGGATACTGCGACTATGCTCTACTGAACCATTGGGACAGCACGAACGTGTTCTTCGTGGTGCGGCACAAGGGAAACATGCGCTATAAGCGCGTAAGGGAGCTACCGTTGCCCGACCATGCTGCCCAAAACGTGCTCATTGACGAGGAGATAGAGCCTGATCTACCGAAAGCGAAAGAAAAATACGATGGAAAGCTCCGCCGCATTGCCGTATGGAACGATGAGTACGGATATGTGGTGGAACTTCTCACCAACAATTTCAGCCTCGCCGCATCTACTATTGCCGCGCTCTACAAGGCACGGTGGATGATAGAGGTTTTCTTCCGCAACCTTAAACAGCTGCTGCGAATAAAGAGCTTTATAGGCACGTCGCGTAACGCCGTGGAGATACAGATATGGACGGCGATGCTCACCATGCTGCTACTAATGTGGCTCAAGCATCGTGCGAAGTACAAATGGACGTTGGCAAACCTCGTCGTCTCCCTCCGCCTAAACACATTCACAAAAATAGACCTCGAAAAGTGGCTCAATGAGCCTTTCACGCCTCCGCCAGAGGATGACATCTCGGAATAGGGGATTGAAAGTAGGCTCTTTTTGCGAAGCCTGTGGGCACCGTGCTTTGAGAGATACACAAAATTTATTTAGGACAATATTGGACAATATTGGAATAATTTAGGTGTATGGTAATGTTTTAACAATGAAAGCTTGTCGTTACACAAATAAAACACTAAATTTGCAAAGCGAATTATTGTGTGTTAGTAATTATGATTAATTCTGACCAAGTATTATCCCTGATACGGAATCATTTGGATAATGATGATGCCCAGTTCAGGAAGGTGGCTTTACAGATATCAGCTGTAGAAGCCAAGAATGGTCATGTTATTTTAGCACGTACCATTCAAGATTTACTCGGTAAATCCAAGACTTCATTTAGTCCACTTCATATTTCTCCGAAGCATAAAGATGTAGAAGATCTTTTATTGCAAATTGAAAGTGATGAGGACTTGAAAAGTCTCATTACATCAGATGAGAACATTGAGAAAATCAACAGAATCATCAAGGAATATTTGAAACGAGACAATCTTCATAAGTATGGACTTGACAATAGACGAAAACTGTTGTTATATGGTGAATCCGGAACAGGTAAAACTATGACAGCTAATGTTCTGTCTAGGGAACTAAATCTTCCTTTCTTTGTAGTACGTACAGAAAAGGTTGTTACGAAGTTCATGGGAGAAACCGGGTTGAAACTAAGTAATATCTTTGATTTTATCTCCGAAGTACCAGCTGTATATCTTTTTGATGAATTTGATGCAATTGGAGCTCAAAGAGGAATGGACAACGAAGTTGGTGAGCAACGTCGTATTTTAAACACATTCTTACAGCTCTTAGAAAGAGATTCTTCTGAAAGTTTTATTATCGCAGCAACAAACAGCATCGAATCAATAGATAAGGCTATGTTCCGCAGATTCGATGATGTGATAGAATATACTTTACCAGATTCAAAACAACGTCTAAAGCTTTTAAAAGAATATTTATATACGGCAAAGGATCTTGATTTTTCAATGGTCGAGCCTTTGTTTGACGGAATGAGTCATGCAGAGATTAAAATGGTCTGTGCTGACATATTCAAAGAATCCCTTTTAAACGATACACCTATCAACATTAATCTTGTAAAAACCGTTCTTGATATGCGTAGCATTTTGGTACGCAATATCGGGTAATATTTTTTATGCACAAAAAACATTTCTTCTTAGGTAATCAAATAGCTGAGAATAAAGGATTTACACCCCAATTGCAAAGAGGTGGTTCTCCAGCAGAATTTCCACAATACGATAATAGAAGAGCTCATGCAGATGCATTAAAACTGCAATATGCTAATGCATTTGCAAATGCAATTAATGAGCAAGAGCCACTTCTTCAGTATGGGCAGCATACGGCTGATGGTGCCTATCTGGATTTTACCGTACCACAAAACATGATACCTTCATCTCTTGACACCCAAAGAGGTGCTCGAATAATGAAGATCCATAAAAAGGATTCAGAGGATGATAATGTTGATGTAACTGTTTTTGTTTCGAACAAACATAAAGATTGGTTTGATAAGAAGGCTGATAAATTTGCTACAGCGGAGACAGAAAAGAAAAAACCATGCAATGAATCTCTTATCGCTCCAATACAAGGTATTTCATCAGCAAAAATAGAATCCCTATTTGAGTCAAAAGACGAATATGAAGCCTTAGGACCTGCAGAGGAAATGGGATTCGAATTGTGGATTTGTAAGACAGATGATTATAACATCAATGATATTCAGATCGTTTTAGATGACCTGAGTATAAAATGTCAAATAGAACAACGGCTGCAATTTGCGGATGTTGATGTTTTTCTAATTACAACAAACAAGACCGTTCTTGCACAATTGCCATACCACATGGCAAACATATCTGAAATCCGCCGTTATAAGCAGCCATCTATTTTAACAGAATCTTCAGAGGTCAGTCGAGAATGGACAGACATACTTGCAAACGAGTTACAGTTTGAAGAATCTGATGTTCACATAGGTATTTTAGATAGCGGTGTAAATAATGCGCATCCATTAATAGCTCAAGCTCTCCCAGACAGTCGTATGTCCACTGCTATCAATGTTCAAGATAACCTAGATCACATAGATCATGGAACAGGAATGGCAGGCTTGGTTCTCATGGGAGATTTGACAAAATTGGCATACGATAGAGGAAATTTACCAGTTGTCCAGCATAATTTAGCTTCTGTGAAGATTGTAGATGCAAATTACTCCACAGCCCCTTCATTTTATGGCGCTGTTATTGAAGATGCCATATCTCAAAGTCAAGACATGGGAGCTGATATTGATTGTATGGCGGTAACAGATTCAATTTCTGATGATGGAAAACCTACATCTAGTTCAGCTGCTCTTGATGAAAGTATTTATCATAGTGGAGAATGTGATCGCCTAGTATTGGTTTCTGCTGGTAATATATATCAAGATGATGTAGACGCCACCAATTATATTAAATCATGTAAGGCAAATGCTATAAATAGTCCTGCTCAGGCATGGAATGCTCTAACGGTTGGCGCATATACAGAACTTTCTATACCTGCAGATAAGACTGCTAAAGGAATAGCGTCCCCTAAAGGAGTGTCCCCATATTCATGTACTTCGTTTAGTTGGCATGAAGAAAGAGTTAAACCAGAAATTGTAATGGAGGGTGGAAATCTGGCATATAGTCCATCTATGGGTTTATATCCTGACGAGGATCTGTGCCTTATCACAACCAGCAATGATTTACGTTCCCCTCTTGAGACGTTTAATGCTACAAGTGCTGCAACAGCTCTTGCTGCGCGTCTTGCAGCAAAGATAAAGGTAGAGAATCCTAATTTAAGTATGCTGTCAATCAGAGCGTTGATGGTACATTCAGCTCGTTGGACAGATGAAATGAAAAGTATTGATGACGGAAGACCTCAAGATATAATGCCACTCTGTGGATATGGCATCCCAGATGAAGATATAGCAGCATATAGCAGTGAAAAATATGCAACTTATGTATTTGAAAATGAATTAAAGCCATACAAGTCCGGGGGGACGAATACATACAATGAAATGCATTTCTATGCTTTGCCATGGCCTGTAGACGTACTAGAAACAATGCACGATGAAGTTGTAACTTTACGTATAACCCTGTCATACTATGTCGAGCCGGCACCAGGGAAATCCGGAAAGAACAATAAATACCGCTACCCATCAGCCACTTTGCGTTTTGATGTAAAAACTCCAATTGAGAACGATTCAGAATTCTTGGCTCGCCACAATAAACTCGAAGGTGAAAAAACAAGTGACAATAATTCGACACGATGGAATATCGGACAGCAGCGTCGAGAAAGAGGTACCGTCCAGTCAGACTGGTTCTCATGTACGGCACAAGAGTTAGCAAGCTGTGGGCAAATTGTTGTGTTCCCAGGTCCTGGTTGGTGGAAAGAGCGTAAGCTTGAAAATGTCGATAATAAGATAAAGTATTCACTTGTGGTATCAATTCAGACGGAGAAAACTGAAATTTACCAAGCTGTAGAGACCGCTATTGCAAACAGAATAGCAATTCCAATTTCGAATCATTATTAAAAGTATGAGGTTGCTTGATGGCCACATGGACCAAATCATCAACAAACTGGAAGCGCACGAGAGTAAGACCCTTTCTCGCTGGCGTGAGGCTGCTGAATACCGACAGACCAACAAGTCGTGGCTCCGTCGCTCGCAGCGTATTGCAATGCTTATGCTCGAGAAGATGGACGAACTCCACCTTACTCAGAAAGAACTTGCCCAGCGTATGAGTTGCTCACAGCAATACGTGTCGAAAATTCTTCGTGGTAAGGAGAACCTTTCCATTGAGACTCTTTGCAAGATAGAGGATGCCCTCTCTCCATTTACTCCCCAGCGAGATAAAAGCGATATGATGAAGCTATACTCACATGACGAGATGCTCGACCGGGTGCTGGGCAGCAAAGGCACTCCTGCCCGTAACGATTACGAGCGAAAGATAAATCGTTTTCTGATAAAGAATATCGGAAAATAGCCGTTTAGATATAAACACATAAAATACACAGACCGCCATTATTGAGTTCCATTTCTTAATAATGGCGGTTGTTTTTCCCAAAATATTTTTTGAGTAAACCACGAAAAGGCCTGTCTTGCTTGTCTTTCTTTGTCTTTTTACAGATATTCAATAAGTTAAGCATGAATTTTAAGTGTCTTTTTTTTGTCTTGCTCTGTCTTTTCTTGAAGTCATCTTGACTTTTCTCCCTTTCTTGTCTTCTTGAGAAGAATTAGTATGAATGCTATATAGAGTTCCATGCCTTCCAACTAGCTAGCGGCGTATCAAACCTATTAAGTACGTTTCTGTATGAATCCATCCACGCATTGGTTCTTTCAATGCAATAGCTCTGCTTATACAGCAATTCGTCTAGGAGTTCTTCCTCCCCTTGCTTTCCTCGGCGTTTGTTGAATGCAACGTTTGGGAAAACCTCGTGTTCATGGCATCCCCATCTGAACTGTTCAGTGTCAAAACCCGCATCTGCGTTAAGGAAGAGTCCCGATACGGACAAGGCCGAGGAATTAAGTCCCGAGAACAATTCAGAAAGCACCTCAGAAATTTTGTAAACATCGTTGTGCGAACCCGAAACGGGAGTGGACATGGCAAGCGGTATTCCCTGGCTGTCGGTGACATATATGGCATTGGTCGTCTTCCTTTTCTTGCGTCCTTGATAGCCACAGCACTCCCCACCGCGAAGGGCGGTGGTGTGGCTGCCGTCCAATTCCACGCTGGACATGTCCAAGAAAAACCTATAACGGTGCAAAATGATGCCCCACACCTTCTCCCATTCACCATTTCTCGACCATTTGCGGAAATGCCCATACACAGTCTTGTAATGCAACACCCTCCCCGTGAAGAAAGATGAGACAGGAAGCATATGCCATTGACAGCCTGTTTTCAACTTGTAGAGAATGCATTGGATGACTTCCACCAAGTCACTTTTTGAGACATGCCCACGTTTTGCCACAGACAAATGCGGCAGAATTTCAGATTTTATTGTATCTTTGTCCAGTACTTCGTACATGAGAGGAGTGTTTAACTTGGTTTTGTAGCACAAAGATAATAAACTCCTCTCAATTTATAGAAGTATAAAAAGTCAAGACGACTTCAAATATAAAGAAATGAAAGCAATTGGTAACTATTCAGCGATACCCAATATATACAGTGCATATATTGGGTATCGCTGAATAGTTACCAATTGCTCGGCTTTTAGCTGTTTCTCCGTAACGGCATACTCTAAAATACACTGGTGGTGTTTCTTAGAACTTGCCTAAAAGAAAAAAGAAGAGGGATTATATTAAACTTCCTTGCGCTAACTTATAGCTTTTTATTACCTTTGCAGCAACTATTTGATTAATATCAGAACAAAACATTTATGATACAAAAGTTCGACTTCCTTGTTATCGGCGGCGGTATAGCAGGCATGAGTTACGCACTGAGTGTGGCAAAAAGCGGAAAAGGGAAGGTTGCCCTTGTGTGCAAAACAACTTTGGACGAAACTAACACGACCAAAGCGCAGGGCGGAGTGGCGGCCGTAACCAACCTTGACGTAGACAATTTTGAAAAGCACATCAACGACACGATGGTTGCCGGCGACTACATTTCGGACTTGGCCGCCGTGAAACACGTTGTGCGCAATGCACCCGATGCCATCAAAGCGCTTGTGCAATGGGGCGTGCAATTTGATAAGAACGAAAATGGGGAGTACGACTTGCACCGCGAAGGCGGACACAGCGACTTCCGCATTCTTCATCATGCCGACGATACCGGGTTCGAAATTCAACGCGGACTGATGGCGGCCGTGAGGGCGAACAAGCATATTACCGTGCTAGAAAACCATTATGCCGTTGAGATTATCACGCAACACCACTTGGGCGTACAGGTTACACGCAAAACACCCGACATAGAATGCTATGGCGCATACATACTGAACCCCGAAACAAAAAAGGTAGACACGTTTTTAAGCAAGGTTACGCTTATGGCAACCGGCGGCGTGGGAGCGGTTTACGCCATGACATCTAACCCCGTAATTGCCACGGGAGACGGTATTGCAATGGCCTATCGCGCTAAGGCTACCGTGGCAGACATGGAGTTTGTGCAGTTCCACCCCACCGTTCTATACAATCCGTCGGAAACACATCCGGCGTTCCTCATCACCGAGGCGATGCGCGGTTATGGGGCTGTGCTTAGACTGCCAAACGGAAAGGAGTTCATGCAGAAATACGACGAACGACTTTCGCTTGCACCGAGAGACATCGTGGCACGAGCCATCGACCACGAAATGAAGATACACGGCCTGGACTATGTATGCCTTGACTTGACACACAAAGATGCCGAAGAAACGAAACGGCATTTCCCACATATCTACGAAAAGTGCCTTAGCATGGGTATCGACATCACAAAACAATACATACCCGTATGCCCTAGCGCACACTATATGTGCGGCGGAATTAAGGTAGACCTAAATGGGGAAAGTTCTATCAGCCGGCTTTATGCCGTAGGCGAATGTTCGTGCACGGGCTTGCACGGAGGAAATCGCCTTGCCAGCAACTCGCTGATTGAGGCTGTGGTCTATGCCCAGTCGGCCGCAGAACACGCGCTCCTTACGGTAGACAACTACGACTTTAACTTAAAGGTGCCTGAATGGAACGACGAAGGAACCCTAACCAACGAAGAACACGTGCTGATAACCCAGAGCGTAAGGGAGGTTGGCGAGATTATGAGCAACTACGTTGGCATTGTACGGAGCAACCTACGACTGAAACGGGCATGGGACAGGCTTGACTTGCTGTACGAAGAGACAGAAGAACTGTTTAAACGGGTTACGGCAACGAAAGACATCTGCGAATTGCGTAACATGATAAACGTGGGCTACCTGATAACAAGGCAGGCCATAGAGCGGAAGGAGAGCAGAGGACTGCATTACACGGTGGACTATCCCAAGCATGCCTACGACCAACAATGAGCAGGTGGGGAAATAAAAGAATTATTGTTTGAGAAACATCATTGCGTTTTCTCGCATTATAACTATATACACATGGTAGACAAGAAATGGTTGGAACTGGGTTTTATAGACGAACCCATTTCTGAAAAGACAGACATCAAAGCGGAAATACGCAGGATGTGCAAAGAAAAAAATGCGCTTATCATGGCGCATTATTACACAGAGAGCGTAATACAAGAGGTGGCCGACTTCATTGGAGACAGTTTGGCGTTGGCACAGAAGGCTGCAACGACGGATGCCGACATCATCGTTATGTGCGGGGTGCACTTCATGGGCGAGACAAACAAGATTCTCTGCCCAGAGAAGACCGTACTTATCCCAGACCTGAACGCCTCGTGTTCGTTGGCAGAGAGTTGTCCCGCCGAAGACTTCGAGCAGTTTGTTAAGGCTCACCCTGGGCATACGGTGATAAGTTACGTAAACACGTCGGCAGGAACCAAGGCGGTAACCGACATCGTGGTAACAAGCAGTAACGCCAAACAAATAGTAGACGCTTTGCCGAAAGACGCGCCCATCATATTCGGGCCAGACAGAAACCTGGGTAATTACATTAACGGACTTACTGGTCGGCAGATGGTGCTGTGGGATGGTGCTTGCCATGTGCACGAAAAGTTTTCGGTTGAGAAGATACTGCAATTAAAAAGAGAACATCCTGGTGCCAAGATATTGGCCCACCCCGAATGTAAAGGCCCCGTCATCAACATCGCCGATAAGGTGGGAAGTACGGCGGCCCTATTGAAATACAGCATCGCAGACGATGCACAAGAGTTTATCGTGGCCACCGAAAGCGGCATACTGAACGAGATGCAGAAGTCGGCACCGCAGAAAACATTTATCCCTGCTCCGCCCGACGACAGCACCTGCGCCTGCAACGAATGCAACTTCATGAAACTTATTACGCTAAGTAAACTATACAATTGTCTGAAATACGAGTGGCCTACCATCGAGGTGCAATCCGAAGTGGCACAAAAGGCCATTAGACCCATCCATAAAATGTTGGAAATGTCCAAGCGCCTAGGCTTATAAACTTAATTGAATATTAATCATGTTATCAGTAGAAGAACTTAACGACAGGCTTATCGAACTTGCTTTTAGCGAAGATATTGGCGACGGCGACCACACCACGCTTTGTTGTATACCGGCAGAGGCCACGGGCGAAAGTAGATTGCTTATAAAAGAAGAAGGAATATTGGCCGGTGTGAACGTTGCCAAGAAGGTTTTCCACAACTTCGACCCCGAACTTGAAGTAGAGGTATATATAGAAGACGGTGCGCGGGTGAAGCCTGGCGACATTGCCATGAGCGTGAAAGGCCGTACACGGAGTCTGTTGCAAACGGAACGTCTTATGCTTAACATCTTGCAGCGCATGAGTGGTATTGCCACGATGACACACAAGTACCAACAAGCACTTATTGATGCCGGCACAAAAACACGCGTGCTAGACACACGCAAGACTACGCCGGGCATGAGAATGTTGGAAAAAGAGGCGGTGAAGATTGGAGGAGGTATGAATCATCGCATTGGCCTTTTTGATATGATTCTCCTGAAAGACAACCACATCGACTTTTGCGGCGGTGTGCATAACGCCATCTCGATGGCCAAGAGGTATTGCAGGGAGAATGGCAAGGAGAACCTGAAAATAGAATGTGAGGTAAGGAACTTTAAGGAACTGGAAGAGGCGTTGCACGAAGGATGCGACCGAATTATGTTCGACAACTTTACGCCTGAGGCTACTCGCAAGGCGGTTGAGATGGTTGGCGGTCGCTGTGAAACGGAGTCGAGTGGCGGAATTACTTTCGAAACAATGATTCCCTACGCGCAAGCTGGGGTGGACTTCATCTCTTTTGGAGCACTTACACATAGTGTTAAGGGGCTAGATATGAGCTTTAAGGCTGTGGGTAAGTAGTCGCAGCCGCTGTTCCACCTAGGGTTTTATCGCTATAAACAATAGGTGGCCATTATTAAAAGGACATGGCTGCAGGGTTATTTGTTGCCACTGGGTTAACTAAGTGAGTGGATGTCGTGATGTTATGCAGTATCGCAAACAACCTAACAGCTAATGGTTTCCTTTCACAAAGCGGAAAGGATTGTGTCATGCTTGTATGGCTGGAAGAATAATTAAATGGCAAAATAGATTTCTTCTACTTTTCCGATGAGAAAATAAAAGAAATAAAATAAGGCCGCTGAAAAGCGACCTCGGGGCGGTACAGGGCTTTTATGCCCCATCCCTACACCATTACTGATGCACTGCAAAGATACAGCTTTATTCGTCACCACCAAAGTTTCTAACAAGAAAAGATAATAAGCGCCAAAAAAATAGCCGACACATCGCCCACGCCCCACAGCAGGTGGAGAAGGCCATGCGCACCACCATTCCCCATAAGTCGACAGTGATAGCCACTTGTGATTTGCTTGAAAAATCATACTTTTGCAGTATCGCAAACAACTTTGGTTTGGCCCTCATTATCTTTTTTTGTTAGAAATTTTGGTGGTGAAGAATAAAGTTGTATTTTTGCAATAAGAAACAAGGTTTATTAGATACCGCGTCGGATTGCATCTCCGAAGGGAAGGGTCTGATAAGCCTTATTCTTTTTTAGTATGTTTCTGAATGGCAGGTGATTCAGAAATACTATTCACCATACACTCTCCCCATTCCATCTCGTGCACAATTATCCAACTCTTTTCCTTGCAAAGCTCAATTGCTAGAATATGGTTGCTAGCGACAATTGGCCTGTCTTTCCCATCCATAGTCGTGCCAATATATTGTGCATTGTGCTGTGATTTGCTTGAAAAATCGTACATTTGCAGTATCGCAAACAACTTTCCGACAAAAAAGAGAGCGGACAGACCTACAACATTACGGTTGATGGAAAGCCGGCCGACTTAAAATGTATCACCGGAGGAGCTGGCAATATTGTCAAGTATGCTACAAAAGCACTGAGAAGGCAAGGGGGCAAAGCTGTTGTGTTCCAAATTCCTTCTCATGATCAGAAATACTACAAGGCCTTTAATGATGCGAAAGACAAGCTTGAACACGAGGGAAAAATATACTTCTACATTGCCGAGGAGAAGATATTGAAAGAAATAAAATAAGGCCGCTGATAAGCGACCTTGGCTGGTACAGGGTTTTTGAGGCCCCATCCCTCATCATTTCTGATGCATTGCAAAGATGCAAATTTATTTCCATCCGCCAAACCTTTTAAGCAAAAAAATAATAGATTCAAAGCTAATAGGTTGTGATTTGCTTGAAAAATCGTACTTTTGCAGTATCGCAAACAACGCCCCTGCACCTTGACCTTGCATTCGGCGGGTTGTGATTTGCTTGAAGAATCGTACTTTTGCAGTATCGCAAACAACCCATAGAATGAAGTCGTCTTGACTTTTAATGTTTCTATCCATTAAGAGGCGTTTGTTCTCTCTGTGATGCCAACACAAGACAAACACCCTTCTCAAACACGAAGTGCAGAACAAATCAAACCACCGGCTTATAATCTCACGAAAGACCAACAATTTCCGAACACATCAACTTACAAACTGAAAAACTCACAAACTCATCCACTCAAATCTTAAATCATTATCTTTTATTTTACAATGCCGCTCTAATTTTCACTCCGTTCTAGCGAAAATATAGGCCAAAACATAGGTAAATCGCCCCTATTGCTAGCCTTTCACGCTTTACAATATGTTCAATTTTAAGAAAACTATCTGCATTTTGCACCATTTTGCCTTTCTATTTTGCTTGCCAGCTCATTGTTTTTGCAGCCCAAAAACCCACTTTTAGACCCCAAACCCCACTTTTTGATGACCATTTTACCCTTTTTTACCATGTATTTCATGGTTCTTAAAGGCTTTGTTTATACATTTGCAGTGGATGTTTATGCTTTTTGCCTTGCGTTTTGCACCATTTTGCACTGCGTTTTGCACCATTTTACCTTGCGTTTTGCACCAAAACG
>ERZ772957.272-NODE-272-length-43712-cov-5.447901_pt1 | contig 43712 bp, 56 predicted proteins | sample MGYA00580682_ERZ772957 | MGnify/ENA primary metagenome ERZ772957 (study PRJEB29015, sample SAMEA2737921) | human oral metagenome | biome: human oral; feature: human-associated habitat; material: dental | place: China | collected 2025 ... | reverse complement strand
CTTGCTCGACAATCCAAAGACAATTGAGAGGCTAGGACTTTTGTCCCAGCCTCTTATTAGTTAGTTCTATTAACTTGATAAAAAGACTAATACTTATAGTTGTCTGAAAATATTTCAAAAGGATTGAGGTTCAGTTCATCTCTGCAGTCTTTTTCTAAATGTTTCATTCTTTTTGAAAAAAATGAGAAAAAATTGTATAATGATAGGGTGAGTTATTGCTTAAGAGGTGATGATAATGCAGGTTCGTAAGGCAAGCAAGGATGATTGGCAACTAATCCAAAAAATATGTAGAGAAACTTGGTTGACTACCTATAAAAATATTTATTCCTCTTTCTACATAGAGCGAGTCTTTGACATTTTTTATAGCCAGGAACGTTTGCATAAGGACTTGACTGAACTTTCTCCTGAATGGAATGGCTATTGGCTGGCAGAAGTGAATGGGCAGATGCTTGGTTGTATTGGTGGTGGAATGAGTGAGGACGGCAGAGCCAATGTTTATGTTCTCTACGTCTTGCCGCAGGCTCAACGTTTGGGAATCGGTCATGAGTTACTGGAGACCTTGACAACTTATCAAAAATCACAATATCAAGCTAGAGAACAAGCCGTCACAGTAACCGAAGGAAATGCTATTGGCCTTCCTTTTTATGAAAAAGAGGGCTTTGTCTTTGACTCTGCTACTGAAAATTGGATTGATAGCAGTCAAGCCAGAGATTTACATTACATCAGAAATATATAAATAAAGGAGTATTTTATGAAAGTCATTAAACGCAGTGGGGAAGTCGTTGACTTTGACCCAGATAAAATCTATCAAGCGGTATTAAAAGCGGCTCAAACCGTTTATGTCTTGACAGACGACCTCCGTCAAAATCTAGCCTTGGTGACAAAAAAAGTCGCGTTAGATTTGGAAGAAGCTAAGGTTGAGCGGGCCACTATCAGTATGATTCAGTCTATGGTTGAAAACCGTCTCTTGGGAGCGGGCTATATCACTATTGCTGAGCATTATATTTCCTATCGCTTGCAGCGTGATTTGGAACGCAGTGGTTACGGTGACCATATCGCTGTCCATTTGCATTTTGAGCAAATCCGATAAAAATGCTGAAAAGCCCACATGGGCTTTTTCTTTTTCAAAACTCAATATAAAAAGTCAGTTCAAGGTAGATCTTTCTTCAAAGTTTGTAACCGTATTCAAAGATTTTTTCCTAGTTTTTATTAGAAAAAGACCTTTCAAAGCCAGTCAAATCAATATGTATAATTTCAACTTATGGTCTTATTAATCTTTCTTAAGTAGACATTATAACATATTAGATATAAAATGAAAGCGTCAACAAATACTGAGTCGCAAAATGAAAGCGCTCTTATTACAAATAAAAACTATACAAAAGGAGTCAATAAAATGGCAACTAAAGAAGAAATTTTGCGTGAACTATACCCTGAGGATCTTTTCCACTATGCAGATGGCTTGACATTGGGAGAAGCTGAAGTATTACAAGAAACTCGTCGTTTGATTGAAAAACACCTTCGTCCTGTAATCAATGAATATTGGGAAGCACCTGATTTCCCATTCGAACAATTCTATGCTGTTGCTAAAGGCGCTCAAATCATGAACAACCCTAAATTGTTCGAAGGTCGCGAAGGCAACTACAAACCATCAGAACTTTATATCGCATTCTTGTATTTGGAATTAGCTCGTTTTGATGCGTCTATAGCAACTTTCTTCACAGTTCATGGTGGACTTTGCTACAACACAATCTTGCTTGGTGGTGACGAGCGTCAACAAAAAGAATTCCTTCCTAAATTGGCTGCATTTGACTGGCAAGGATGTTTCGCTTTGACTGAGCCGTTGTCAGGTTCTGACATTGCTGGAGGTCTTGCTACAACAGCTGAGCGTGTTGGCGATAAATGGATCTTGAACGGAGAAAAACGTTGGATCGGTGGATCAGATACAGCTGATGTGGTTCCAGTATTCGCTCGCGATGTTGAAGATGGAAAAGTAAAATGTTTCATCGTTCGTAAAGGCGCTCCTGGATATCATGCAGAACCAATCCCTCACAAGACAGCTCTTCGTTGTGTACGTAATGGCCACATTACTATGAAGAATGTGGAAGTTCCAGATTCAGACCGTTTGGTAAACATCAATGGATTTGGCGATGTAGCTCGTATCTTGACATTCACTCGTGCTGACGTTGCTCACATTGCAACTGCTATCACTTGTGGCTCATACGTAGCAGCTCTTAAGTATGCTAAAGATCGTCAACAATTCAAACGTCCAATTGCTGCATTCCAAATCGTACAAGAAAAATTGGCTAGAATGCAAGCTAACGCAGTGGCAGTACTTTCATACTCAGCTCGTATTGCTGAAATGCAAGAAGCAGGTAATGAATTGATGTTGAACTCTGCACTTGCTAAGATGCACAACTCATTGGTAATGCGTGAAACAGTTGCACTTGCACGTGAAACGTGTGGTGGTAACGGAATCACTCTTGAAACTGATGTAGCTCGCTTCTTTGCAGATGCTGAAGCAATCTACACCTATGAAGGTTCTCATGAAGTGAATGCTTTGATTGTTGGCCGTGAAATTACTGGTATTGGAGCATTTGTATAATAATGAATTTGGAACGATTGCTCAGCATTTGCTAGTAATCGTTCCGATTCTTTCTTTTTGAAGTTTATATTTTGATAGTAAATAGGAGAAAAAAATGAGTATTTCAAAAGTGATGATCATTGGATCAGGTCAAATGGGAAGCGGTATTGCACAAGTCTTTGCTCAATCAGGTTTCACAGTTTATCTCAATGATATCAAGGAAGAGTTTGTTCAAAGAGGACTAGATGGTATCGCTAAGCAATTGTCTCGTTCTGTTGAAAAAGGTCGTTTGTCAGCGGAAGATAAAGACAGCATTTTGGCAAATCTGATTCCTTCTACATCTTATGAAGATGCTAAACATGTTCAATTGGTTATTGAAGCGGCTACTGAAAATCGCGACATCAAATTGAGCATCTTTAAACAGTTGGATGAGTTGACTGATCCTCAAACTATTTTGGCTTCAAACACTTCATCCCTATCTATTACTGATATTGCAGCTGCGACAGTTCATCAAGAACGCGTTATTGGTATGCACTTCTTCAACCCAGCACCAGTTATGAAATTGGTTGAAGTTATTCGTGCGCTTCAAACATCAGATGAAGTTGTGAAAGCTGTTCGTGGATTGACTGAAAAAATCGGTAAAACAGCTGTAGATGTGAAAGATTCTTATGGTTTTGTTGTGAACCGTGTCTTGATTCCAATGATCAATGAAGCTATTTTCATCTTGGGTGAAGGCGTTGCTTCAGCAGAAGAAATTGACGAAGCAATGAAACTAGGGGCTAATCACCCAATTGGCCCATTGGCATTAGCTGACTTGATCGGTCTTGATGTCTGCTTGGCTATCATGGGAGTGTTGAACAATGGATTTGGAGATCCTAAGTATCGTCCTGCTCCACTTCTGAAGAAGATGGTTGAAGCTGGTAAGCTTGGTCGCAAGACTAAAGAAGGATTCTTTAAATACTAAGATAATAAGGAGCAAGAAATGAAAGAAGCAGTTATTGTAGCAGCAGTCCGCACACCTTTAGGTTCTTTTGGTGGAACTTTAAAAAATGTTTCGGCTGTTGATCTAGGTAGTTTAGTTATTAAAAGTGCTATTGAACGAGCAAATTTGAAACCAGAACAAGTTGATGAAGTTATCATGGGGAATGTTCTGGGTGCAGGTCTTGGTCAAAACGTAGCTCGTCAAATGAGTGTTAACGCAGGTGTCCCAGTAGCTTCTCCAGCTTTCACTATTAACAAAGTTTGTGGATCTGGTTTGAAAGCAGTTCAATTGGCGGCTCAAGCTGTATTGTGTGGAGATGCTGATATCGTTGTAGCTGGTGGGGCTGAAAACATGAGCCAAGCTCCTTATGTCCTTCCAAACCAACGTTGGGGCGCTCGTATGGGAGACTCTCAAGTAGTAGATACTATGCTTCGTGATGGCTTGACAGATGCCTTTGAATCCTTCCATATGGGAATTACAGCTGAAAACGTTGCCGAACAATATGGCATTACACGTGAAGACCAAGATAACTTTGCTGTGCAATCTCAAAAACGTGCGGTTGCAGCTATCGAAGCTGGTCGTTTCAAAGAAGAGATTGTCCCTGTTGAAATTCCGCAACGTAAAGGCGATCCTATCGTATTTGATACAGATGAATTCCCAAGAAAAGACGCTTCTCTTGAAGGTTTGGGTAAATTGCGTCCAGTGTTCAAGAAGGATGGTACTGTAACTGCTGGTAATGCCTCAGGTATTAACGACGGTGCAGCAGCAGTTGTTGTTATGAGTGCTGATAAAGCTAAAGAATTGGGCGTTCCAGTCTTGGCAACGATCAAATCTTACGCAAGCGCTGGACTAGATCCAAAAGTTATGGGTTGTGGTCCGATTTACGCATCTCGCAAAGCCCTTGAAAAAGGCGGATTTACAGTGGAAGATTTAGATTTGGTTGAATCTAATGAAGCATTTGCAGCGCAAGCATGTGCCGTTGGAAAAGAATTGAATCTTGATCCTGAAAAAGTCAATGTAAATGGTGGTGCGATTGCTCTTGGTCACCCAATCGGTGCTTCAGGCTGCCGTATTTTGGTAACACTTTTGCATGAAATGCAAAAACGTGATGTTAAACGTGGCCTTGCTACCCTTTGTATCGGTGGCGGAATGGGTACAGCGGTCATCGTAGAACGCTAGAATCTAGTTCATTTTTGAAGTTTTCCATTTGCTTCTACTATATAAACAAGTCCTATCGATGTGCTGTTTTTTGCAAACAAGCCTTGATAGGGCTTGTTTTATTTTTTAAAAAATTAATTTATCAAATATTTATTGTCAACAATTTTTGTAAATTTTTTTTAAAAAAATGATGATAAAACGCTAAATCAAAAGCTTAAATCCGTTTAGACAGTCGAATTTATCAATTACAGAACCATTCAATCATTTTTATACAATTTTTTTATAAGCAATCCGCCGCATGAAAAAACGCTCCAACCCCCTACCCCTTTTAGACGGTGTAAAGCCCAGCTATTTGGTGCTGCCGCATGAAAAAGAGTTCTACGGCCTGCCGCTCCTGCATTTTCTCTGTACACGCTTTCCTTTTGTCGGTAAAGAAAATTGGCGCAGGCGGCTGAACAGCGGTTTCGTGGTAGGTGCGGACGGGACGCCGTTTAACGAGCATACGGTGTTTGAAGCGGGCAAGACGATGTTTTATTACCGTGAAACCAGCGGAGACAGCGAACCGCGGATTCCGTTTGAAGAGAAGATTCTGTTTGTCGATGAACATCTTATCGTGGTTGATAAACCGCATTTTCTGCCCGTCATCCCCAGCGGGCGTTTTTTGCGTGAAACGCTGCTGACCCGCCTGCGCCTGCGGCCGGAATTGCAGCATTTGAATGTAGCGGACATTACGCCGATTCACCGCTTGGATAAGGATACGGCAGGGGTCATGCTGCTGTCGCACAATCCTGCCACGCGCCGAGATTATCAAACCATGTTCCAAAATAAAACTGTCTGCAAAACTTATCAGGCAATCGCGCCGACGCGGACGGATTTGGTTTATCCGCTGAACATTTCTTCACGCATGGTGCGCGGGGAAAAATTTTTTACGACACTTGAAGTGGAAGGTGAGCCGAACGCACACACGACAATCGAGCTTATCGAAAACCGTGGCGCGTTCAGCCTCTACCGCCTTACGCCGCATACGGGAAAAAAACACCAACTGCGCGTGCATATGATGAGCCTGGGCATGCCGCTGATGAACGATGCACTTTATCCCGTTCCGTCTGCGGCGGGTGATGAGGATTATGGAAAACCTTTGAAACTTTTGGCAAAAAGAATTGAGTTTACCGATCCTATCAGCGGACAGGCACGGATATTTGAAAGCGGTTTTGAGTTTTAGCGGTAGAGTTGTATTTGATAAAGGTCGTCTGAAAGCTGGTTTTCAGACGACCTTTATTATTGGAATTCCTGCGGAAAATGACGGTACGAGTCCATTTTCATCTGCTACAAAAGCGGACTGACTAAGCGGACGGTATTTTCAATCAGCCCGCGGAATTTGGAGCGTTGCTGCCATGCTTTGACGGTGATGTAGCTGCTGTTTTTGAGGTAGTCGCGTTGGAGGTTGCAGATTTGTTTGGTGATGTCGCGGTCGTAGATGGCGAGGCTGATTTCGAGGTTGAGGAAGAAGCTGCGCATGTCCATGTTGACCGTGCCGAAGAGGGCGTAGTCTTCGTCTATGGTCATGGTTTTGGCGTGTAGCAGTCCGCCTTCGAACATGGCGATTTTGACGCCTGCGTCGAGCAGCATGGGGTAGTAGGCGCGGGAGGCGTAGCGCACCATGAGGGAATCGACTTTGGCGGGCAGGATCAGGGTAACTTTGACGCCGCGTTTGGCGGCGATGGTCAATGCCATCAGGAGGGGTTCGTCGGGGACGAAATAGGGAGTGGTGATGGTGATTTGTTTGGTGGCGGCGTAAATCGCGCTGATGATGGTTTCGTAAATGACGTGGCTGCCCTGTTCTGGCGCGGAGGGGATGACTTGGGCGACGATGTCGCCCTGCTGCATTTTTTCGGGAAGGATTTCGGGAATGCGCTCTTGCGCCTGCGTCAAATATTGCTGCACGCTTTCGAGGTTTTCGTCGGTTTCGACGGCAAGGTCGGCAAAGAAGACGGCGGAGAGTTCGAGTACCAGTGGGCCGGTGCAGCGCATCATGACGTCCACCCATTCGCCGACGCCGGAATCTTTTTTGAAGAAGCGGGGATCAACGAGGTTGAAGCTGCCGGTGTAGCCGATTTTGCTGTCGATGACGAGGATTTTGCGGTGGTTGCGCAGGTCGGTGCGGGTGAAGAAGGTGCGCCAGACGCCGACGGGTAAGGAGGCGTGGACCTCTACGCCGGCTTCGCGCAGGGTTTCTACCCAGCCGCTGTCGAAAAAGCGGCTGCTGCCGACTGCGTCGGCGAGGATAGCGCAATCCAAACCTCTGTCGGCGGCGGCGAGGAGTTCGTTTAACAGTTCTTCTATCCTGCCTTCGGGTTCGATGATGTAGAAGGCGAGCATGCAGGAATGGCGGGCGGCACGGATGTCGGCAAGTATGGTGTCGATGATTTCATCGGTGGTGGACAGCAGCGTCATGGCGTTGTTGCGCGTCGCGCCAAGTCCCGTTCCGCTCGCAGCGACTTTGCTGATGCCGTGATAACGGGATTTGACTTTGTCGCCGATATCAAGGTAAAGGTTAGACAGGTAAGTTTCGACGAAACCTTGATAAAAACGGTTCATCTCGCCCGTGCGCTTTGCCCGCGCCGTGCCGAGCCGCGGCTCGCCGATAAGCAGGTAGGCGATGGTACCGAAGACGGGGAAAAGGAAGAGGATAATCAGCCAGGCAAACGTGGAGCCGATGTTTTTTTGTTTGTACAACACGCGCAAGACGCAGCCGAGCGCGGCGCAGGTATGGGCGAAAATGAAGATTTCTGTCCAGGTGATGTCTTTTAGAAAAGTCATGTTCGATAGGCGGTGGAGGAATGGCGGGAGCGGATGTATAGTGGATTAACTAAATCAGGACAAGGCAACGAAGCCGCAGACAGTACAGATAGTACGGAACCGATTCACTTGGTGCTTCAGCACCTTAGAGAATCGTTCTCTTTGAGCTAAGGCGAGGCAACGCCGTACTGGTTTATAGTTAATCCACTATATTTTTGAGTCTGACTGGTTTGAGGCGGTAAGGTTCAGATGATGAGTATATACAAAGGTCGTCTGAAAAACGAGTATGGCGATTTTTCAGACGACCTTTTACGTTACACGCTCAATCAAGCGTGATATTGGCGCGACAGTTCGTGTACGGTATCGACTAAGATTTTGGCGTGTTCGGGGTCGGCGTGTTGGTTGATGCCGTGTCCGAGGTTGAAGACATGGCCGCTGCCGTTTCCGTAGTCGGCTAGGATGCGTGCGACTTCGGTGCGGATGGATTCGGGCGTGCCAAAGAGGGCAAACGGGTCGAAGTTGCCTTGCAGGGCGACTTGGTTGCCGACGCGGCGGCGTGCTTCGCCGATGTTGCACGTCCAGTCCAAGCCCAATGCGTCTGCGCCGATTTCCGCCATGCCCTCCAGCCACAGCCCGCCGCCTTTGGCAAACACGATGACGGGAACGCGTCTGCCTTCGCTTTCGCGTTTCAATCCGGCGACGATTTGGCGGATGTATTTGAGGCTGAATTCTTTAAACGCCGCATCGCTCAAAACACCGCCCCAAGTATCGAAAATCTGCACTGCCTGCGCGCCCGCGTCGATTTGGGCGTTGAGGTAGGCGGTAACGGCTTGGGCGTTGGTGTCAAGGATTTTGTGCAGCAAATCGGGGCGCGAGTACATCATGGTTTTGATGGTGCGAAATTCCTTGCTGCTGCCGCCTTCGACCATGTAGCAGGCGAGCGTGAACGGGCTGCCGGAGAAGCCGATAAGCGGTACGCGGCCGTCCAATGCTTTGCGGATGGAGCCGACGGCGTCAAAGACGTATTGCAGTTTTTCCATATCGGGAACTTGCAGCTTGGCGATGTCGGCTTCGTGTTGCAAGGCGCGTTCGAATTTCGGGCCTTCGCCTTCGGCAAAATACAGTCCCAAGCCCATCGCGTCGGGAACGGTCAGGATGTCGGAGAACAAAATCGCCGCGTCCAAATCGAAGCGTTCTAAGGGTTGGATGGTGACTTCGGTCGCCAATTCGGTGTTTTTACACAAATCGAGGAAGCTGCCCGCTTTCGCGCGTGTGGCTTTGTATTCGGGCAGATAACGCCCCGCCTGACGCATCATCCAAATCGGCGTGTATTCGACGGGCTGTTTGAGCAGGGCGCGGAGGAAGGTGTCGTTTTTCAAAGAGGTCATGTGGGGCTTTCGGTTTGTTTGTAAAACAGGGAAGGAAAACGGTTTTCAGACGACCTTTGCGGCGGTTTCCGCAATGAAAGGTCGTCTGAAAAGGGAGGATAGATAAAGATATTTCCCAAACTCAGCTATGCTGCTCCAACGCCGCGTGGCGTTCGTCATCGGAGACGGCTTCCAAAACCAATTTCCGCTGTTCCTGAGCTTTTTGCGGCTGTCCGGTTTCATCGAGTACGCGCGCCAGCATGAGGCGGGCGGCAATGCTCGGTTGCAGGGCGATGCTGGCTTCGAGGTAACTTTGTGCCTTGCCCCACAGGCTGCGGCCGTAGGCAAGCTGTCCGAGGTACATCAAGAGCGGTGCGTCGTCGGGTTTGTCTTTCAGCCAAGAATCGGCAAGGTCGATGGCTTTTTGCTGGCCGCGTTCGTTGAAGAAGCGGACGCTTTCGACGAAGGCTTCCAAAAGTTCGGGGCGGCGGTTTTGCGGGTAGTATTGGCGCACCCATTTGACGGCTTCGGTATAGAGTCCGAGACGCTCGTATTTTTCGGCAATGGCGACACACAATTCGTCCGCTTTGAGTCTCTCGGGAATGCGCTTCAGACAGGTTTTCAGACCGGCTGCGTCTGATGCTTCCGCCAATAGGCGGCGGTATGCCCAGCTTTGGTATTGTTCCGCTTCAAAATCGTTAATCGCGCCGACTTTCATCAGTTTTTCGGATTTCGCCAACACATCTTCTGCATCGCCGTGGTCAAAGGCATAACGCAGTTGCAGGCGGGCGAGGCGGGACAGGTTGGGATGGATGCGCGCGGCAGCGTTCAGATTTTCCAGTGCGGTCGGATAATCGCGGCGGCCGAGTGCGGACTCTGCCAACAACAGATAGCGGGAAAGCTGTTGTTTGTTCGGCAGTTTTTCAATGTCTTTCAGGTAGTGGTCGCGCAGTTCGAAGTTTTCCATTTGGTCGGCGGCGTGCGCGCCCAGCATCAACGCGAGGTTGCGGTTGTCGCCGGCTTCTTTGTTTTCCAATACTTTGGCGGCTTCCTGCTCCGCTTTTTCAAAGCGGCCTTCAAAAAACGCCAAACCTGCGCTGTTCAAAGCGACGGCTGCCTGACGGCCTTTGCGCGCCGTGCCGAAACGCTGCATACGGGCGGGGATGTTCATCAGGCCGACGATGAATTTGATTAGGAAATACAGGGTAACGACAAACAGGACCAGCCCTAAGATAAAGGCGTGCAGGTTGACCCGCATCATGACCTGTCCGACGACGATATAGACATTACCCGTGTAAATACCGGAAGTTAGGACGATACCGACTGCGGCAGCAAATAAAACGACAATCCAGACGACGGCTTTCATGCACGGCCTCCTTTGGTATCAGCATCGGCGGCAGGGCGGCTTTGTTTCTCAGGAGCCGCTTTCTTTTCCGGCTTGGAAATGTTTTGCGGTTTGGTCTCGGAAGGCAGCGCCGGAGCTTCTAAAGGCTTCGCGTCTGTTTGGGCGGCAGGGGCGGGTCTTGCTTTGGCAGGATGGGCAGCCCTCGGAGCCGGTGCGGTTTTCGGTGCGGAAGCAGTTTCATTCACCTGCGAGGCGGTTTGAGGAGCGGCAGCTTCGGACGCGGCGGAGGGCAGGGGCGCGGACGCGGCGGTCGTTACGGGTTCGGGCAGCGCGACCGGAGTGCGCGTACCGTCTTGATAGGCGCGGATTGCGCTGAGGCTGGCTTTCAAACTGTCGTCTGAAATCATGCGTACATCCAGCGCTTTCAATTCGGACAACTCTTTCAGCCATGCCTGTGTTGCGGGCGATTTGCCGTCAAAGTATTGTTTGACCGCGGCTTCGACGTAGTTCAAATCGCTTTGATAAACCTCGCCGTTGTGCTGCATCAGCGCGGTACGCGCATCCAAAAGGCGCAGGCGCAGGTTTTCGCGGACGAAATACGCCTGTTCGGGCGACAGCAGCATCGCGTCTTTATTGTCGAGTCGGCGGACTTCCACCAGTCCTTTCAACGCAACCAAAGATTTGTCCCAAGCGTTTTGCCACCAAGAGCCTGAAGATGCGCCGTTGCTTTGCGCCTGTTCGCCCGGCTGCAATACGCCGTCCAACACCAGCGGCAGGCCGGAAACGGCGGTTTCCAAACGGTCGAGGCGCAGCGCCGTGCCGGAAATATCGACATACGGACGGTTTTTCAATGCCGCCAAATCATGGCTGACGGCTTGTTTGATGGGCAGCAGCTCGGGCTGGTCGAAACGGCTCAGGCGGCCGTCGATATGTTCCAACACCGCCGCCGCGCCTTGTACGTTGCCCGACAGCAGCAGTTGCTGCGAGGCGAGGTTCAACATGGTTTCCGCTTCGTCAACCAGCCAGTTGACGCGCCCTTTGGTCAGCTCCTGATACGCTTTTTGCGTCAACAGGATTTGTTCGCTGTTTGCCATTTGGGCTTTGCTCAAGCGCTCCAATTCGGCTTGGATGGCGGTTTGGCGGTTTAAATGGTCTTTCAGGAGTAAAGCGTTTTCAGATTCGCCCAAGGCGGCTTTATCGAGCTTTTGGTTAAACGAAAGCTCTTGGTTTTTCAAGACGTTTTGTCCTTGCACAAACAAAAAGCCGCTTGCGCCCAAACCCAGCAGCGCCAGCACCAGCGCGCCTACTGCCAGCCCTCTGCCGCCGGATTGTTTGATGATGACGGGGGCGGGTTGGTTTTGGGGAAGATTTTTAGATTCAGACATGTGTGTTCCTGCGTATTCGGAGGTTTTAGGCTGCTTGGCCTTTTTCGGAGCCGCTGTTTCAGACGACCCCGCGTTGCCCTGACTGTCGACGATAATCGGCCGACCGGCTTCGTTTGCTTCGGATGGATTGTCTTCAGACCGGCTCATCGGTTTGCTCCTTAGGAAATGATGAAAGTGCCGCTTTCAGAGAAGCGACGACCCGTATGTGGCGCGCACCCGCCTCGCGAAGCGCGTCGGCTATGCGCGGATGATGGGTGAAGTATAACAAGGATTCGAAGAATCGGGAAAATTGCGGCGGAACCTGCGCAAACAGCCCGCGTACCAGTTCGCCCGAAGCGATAAAGGCAGCATCAATGGATTCGGCATCAAAATCCTGCCAATTCAATTCATTAGGTCGTCTGAAATACACTTCCGCGATTTCCACTGCAAAGCCTTTTTTCTTTAACGACTCCGCCAAAAAATTGCGCCCGCCGCGTCCGCGCACAATCAATACGCGCGCGCCCTGCGGCAGCGTATCCCAAACCGGCAGCCGCAACACCGCCTCGCTGTCGTTGCCTTCTTGCGGCACAGAAACATTTTTTGCGCCACAGCGTACCAACGCCCGACCGCTTGCCTGCCCGACCGCCACCTGAACCTTTAGGTCGTCTGAAAAATCCACATACGGCGCAGCGGTTTCAACCGCCGTCGGACTGACCCAAAACACCGCATCCGCGCGGGAAAACTGTTCTTTCAAACCGCGCAATGCTGCTTCGTCCGGCTCGATTTCAACCGGACTCAACACCCGCGCACGCCACCCTGCCTGCGAACAGGTGCGCACATCATCTCCCGCACGCGCGGACGGACGGACAATCAGCATGACAGGCATTTCAGACGACCTCTTTAAATAAGGTTAAACCCAAGTTGTACAAAAAATATGGGAAAAAGTAAATATAAAAGCGCAATGCCGACATAGGTGGGAATTCATCAAATCCAGCAAATAAACAGACGGTACAACGTCGATGCTGATTGTATTGGGAGTTTTCAGATAAAGCCCAAGCTAAACTTTTATTTATCCCAAACCCTTGTTACCTGACTATACTTAAAAAGGTCGTCTGAAAACCTGTTTCGTTTTCAGACGACCTTTCTTCACATATAACAACGCCCTTATTGTCCTTCTTCTTCCAGCAACACCGACGGCCGCTGCGCTTTCCGCAACTCTTCCACTTCATCTAAAAGCCGCATAATCAAGCCCAACGCCGGGATGCCGGCCTCAAAATCACGGCTCAGACGCTGTGCGCGGCGGATACGTGCAAGGTGGAAACCGCTGAACGTAGTTTGTTCGGGCTTGCCGCCTATGCTGATGATGTCTTCCTCGATGAGTTCCAACAGCCAATCGCGGCGGCAATGGCTGACAGCAATGATTTCTTCAAAAGTCAATGTGATGTCGGTGGATTGCGTCATGGTTTATCCTTTCTTTCATGCGTGTTTCGCAGCGAAATGTTCTGCCAGTTTCTCCCATGCGGCACGGTCGGCTTCACTTTCTGCAACAGGGACATTGATGCGGATATTCAAGTATAGGTCTCCCGCCTCTTTCGCCGGAATGCCCTTGCCTTTAAGGCGGATGGTTTTGCCGCTCTGAGTGTTGGCAGGCAGATTGACCTGTAAGCGGCCGGATGCGGTAGGAACGATGATTTTGCCGCCCAATACCGCCTCCCACGGTTTGACGTCTATCGTCTGATATACGTCTTTTCTGTTTTTGACGTACAAGTCCGGCCGGTCGTGGAACTTGATTTTCAAGTACAAATCCCCGTTCGCCCCGCCGTTGCTGCCCGGCAGCCCTTGCCCTGTCAGACGGATTTGCTGGCCTTCGGCGATGCCTTTGGGAATTTTGACGTTGAGGGTTTTGCTTTGGTAAGCCATACGGCCATATTCGTCCAAAGTCGGCACATTCAAAGTCAGACTGCGTTCCGCACCGGTATAGGCTGCGTAAATATCAATGCTCAATTCGGCGTGTTGGTCTTCTCCCTTGACAGGGCCGCGCGGCTGCTCGGGTCGGGAGCCGGCGTGGCGGAACGATGAAAACAAGTCTTCAAAATTAAAGTCGCCCGCGCCGAACGGTTCCCCTTCCCGATACTCATAACGGAAACCTCCGCCGTCGAAACCGTTGCCGAACGGATTGCTCCCTGCGTTGCGGCCATATGGGTTTGCCAACATTTCATCATACTCGGCACGTTTTTCCTTGTCGGAAAGCGTCTCGTAAGCACGGTTGATTTCCGCCGTACGCTCAACGGCATCCGGCTCTTTGCTCACATCAGGATGGTATTTGCGCACCAGCTTACGGTAGGCTTTTTTAATAGCGGCTTCATCCGCATCTTTAGCGACGCCCAATATTTCATAATAATTTTTTTCTGCCATGTTATTCCTTTGATTAATAATACACAAAATTTTTATTGATTTTATAGTTAAGGGCAATCGCTCTAAAATCAAGCCCGACGGAAATAAAAAACGCCGTTTCGGCAAACGGCGTTTTGACAGATTGATTTGATGCTTGACCAACCGAATTATTGGACATTACGCGATTTTTTCCATTTAAATGCATATCCGGCAACGACAGGCAGCAAAGCCAGAAAAGACTTGAAAATCCAGCCTGCGTACCAAGGTTTCGCAACTACAATCGCACCCGTCTCAGAATTCGGCACAACAATATCTTTGACGGCGAGCCAATCCAACATCGGCCACCAGCAAACGACAAGGCATCCCAAAAAAACAGGCCAAATATTGCGTTCCCAGCCTTTCTGCCAAAAGCGGAAACATACCGCCGCCCAAACCAAAGTCAGCCCCGTGATCAATATCACCGTATAAGCATCCGCCCCGCAATATGCGGCCAAAAAATACGTCAAGACCACCCATAAAACAGCCAGCACCAAAACAATGATTTCTTCAGGACGTTTAAACATTCTTACAGCTCCAAAAATTTTTCCCGCAAAGGAAACAACCGTGTACCAACAGACGACACTATACCCGAAACAACATATTTTGAATATGCGCCGCCTTTCACTTTTCAGACGACCTCGGTGCCTGCTCTACTCTGTTACAATGCTAATAATTTAAAACCAAGGTCGTCTGAAAAAACATTCCGTTTTCAGACGACCTTCAAACATACCTTTTCAATCATGACGAACACACCACCCGCTCCCGAGACAATACCCGCAGAAATCCCGCAAGACCAAACTGTCCCGCGCAGCAATACCGACAACGCGCCGCGTTCCGCCATCCATCAGACGCTTTATTCCGCCGATACGTTTGCCCAACACGATTATCTCGCGGGTAAAAAACTGCCCGACATCGCCCGCCCGCAAGCGGGGCAGACCAACTGGCTGCATTTCGTCGGCATCAACGACGCCGCGCTGCTCAAACACACGCTGGAGCCTTACGGCATCCACGAGCTGGTCATCGAAGACATCCTCAGCCGCAAACAGCGCCCCAAAATCGAAGACTACGACAATTATCTGTTTATCGCCGCGCAGGTTTACCACTACACCGCCGCCGGCAAACTGAATTCCGACCAAGTGTATCTGATTATCGGCAAGGATTTCGTGTTGTCGTTCCAGCAAAAACCGCTGGGGCTGTTCAGCCAGCTGCGCCGCCAAATGAGCGAAAACCCACGCGGCATCCTCAGTAAAAACACCGCCTTTCTCGCCTATTGCCTGCTCGACCGCATCGTGGACGACTATTTCATCGTTTTGGAAGAGTACAACAACCGCGTCGAGGCCATAGACAAATCCCTGTTTAAAGATGAAAACAGCGACATTCTCGGCAAAATCGACCGCCTCAAGCGCGATGCGGTCCGCTTGCGCCGCACGCTTTTGCCCTTGCGCGACGTGTTCTATCAACTTGCCGTGCGCGTCGATTTCACCATTTTCAAAGGCGAGTCCACCGTCTATCTGCGCGACGTGTACGATCACAACATGCAGCTTCTCGAATCGCTCGACGCCTCGCGCGACATGGTGTTGAGCATGATGGACATCTACCTTTCCTTCCAGTCCAACCGCATGAACCAGCAGATGCGCGTCCTGACCGTCATCACCATCATCTTTATGCCGCTGACCGTCATTACCGGCATCTACGGCATGAACTTCGACAACATGCCCGAACTGCATTGGCATTACGGCTATTTTATCGTTTTAGGTTTGATGCTGTGCATCATCGTCGGGCTGCTGATTTTCTTCTCGCGCAGAAAATGGTTATAAACCCATAAAAAAATCCAATTTCCGTATATTCACATATTAAATACAATCGGCAAGGTCGTCTGAAAACCATCCAAACCACTCACAGACCGCCCATCTAACACAAACATTCATTTTTAAAAGAGGAACACCATGGACCAAACCCGCCAACTCCCTTCACACGAACTCATCATGTCCGAGCTGATGATGCCCGACACCGCCAATTTCAGCGGCAACGTCCACGGCGGCGAACTTTTGCGCCTGCTCGACCAAGTCGCTTATTCCTGCGCCAGCCGTTACAGCGGTAATTATTGCGTTACCCTGTCTGTCGATAAAGTCTTGTTTAAAGAGCCGATACACGTCGGCGACTTGGTAACCTTCTACGCCAGCGTCAACTACACGGGCAGAACTTCCATGGAAATCGGCATCCGTGTTGAAGCGCAAAACATCCGCACCGGCGAAGTGCGCCATACCAACAGCTGCTACTTCACCATGGTCGCGGTTGAAGACGGCAAACCTGTTCCCGTCCCGCCGTTGGAAATTACCACCGAGCGCCAACGCTGCCGCTATGAAAAAGCCAAAAAACGCAAAGCCTTGAGCCTCCAAGCATCGGACGAAACTTCTTGCGGATGCTGAAAACGGACGGATAAAACGGATTACAAGACAAAGGTCGTCTGAAAACCAAGTTTCAGGTTTTCAGACGACCTTTTCTTTCATTATTGAACAAGAAAAATAATGTAACCATTAAAACGCCAAATAAAACAAAGTTGCTATTTAAATAATTTTAGATTTTTTCGTATAAATTCAATTAAGAAACACTATTTAATAACGGTATTTATTAAATAAAATCCCTTTTTTTATATGCCAAAAATATATTTAATTACATGATTTTAAAAAAAAAGAATAACTATACTTGACACACTACTCAAATAATTTAATATATCGTTTCTTTTAACCAAAATTCAAAAGAGAGACTCATGAAAACATCAGTTTTATTGGCAACTCTGCTAACCGCACTGTCCTTGTCCGCATGTGGAGGCAGCTCTTCTTCTGCTGTTTGCGACGAATACGAAAAAGCCTTTGCCGACATTACTAAAGGTGTTGATGCAGGCACAAAAGACCTGATGCAAAAATCATTTGAGCAAACTAAAGCAGCCTTAAAAGATATGCCTGCCGACCAAAGAGACGCTACCTGTAAAGCAGCTTTGGATGGATTGAAAGGCGATGCCCCTGCCGCTTCTCCTGAAGATAAAGCCGAAGAAGCAAAAGAAGCTGCTGAAGAAGCGAAAGATACTGCGGAAGAAGCCAAAGATGAGGCTGCGGCAGCCAAAGAAGAAGCTAAATAATACGAGACATCTTATAGCGAAAACGGATTCCGACTACTCAGAATCCGTTTTTTATTTATGCCTTCCAATCTGCAATTTGCTTTCAGACGACCTCAAAGGTCGCCCGAAAATTCCAAACAGCAAACCACCAATTTAGATGGCCACGTGCATGTATACCGCACACACAATACCCATCTGTTTTAAAGTTTGCGCCGCCCGCAGGTAGCTTGTGGCTCAGCCACGTACACGATTTTGGAGATGCAGGCTATGGCTTGCTGCGCTACATCAATGGAAACACGATCGAAAAAAACGATATTCCTAGCAATTTTCAATTTGTAGCGTGGGCTATGCCCGCGAAAATATGAAAAGTCGTCTGAAACCTGTACGCAGGCTTTCAGACGACCTTAGCTTTACAAAAACAACCCGTGGGCAGAGCCCACGCTACGGTTGTTTCAACGCAACCCCGTCTCCAAAACTCCTGCGCTGAAAATGCAAAAAGGTCTCAACTTATTATTGCAACGACCTCAGGCGTAGGTCGGATTCTCGAATCCGACATTTTGGGCATTGCTGCAATGGATTGCAATGACGGGAGTGTTAAAGATTTTGTCGGATACAAGTATCCGACGTTTTGAACCGCTTATTCGGGATTTCTACCAACGCCTGCTGTCCAAGGGTAAGCCGTATAAGGTTGCCGTTACGGCATGTATGCGCAAACTGCTGACGATATTGAATGCCCGGATGCGTGATTACTTTGCCGAAAACGGTATCACCGAAAACGGTATCCGAACGGCTTGATTTGAGTTTTGGTATTTTTGCCCGACGGGGTGAAAAATACAGTTGCTACAACTAACTAATCCTTTTTAATCGGCGGATTGGCATTAATCGGCAGCGATGAGCGGGAAACTTTAACGTTTGGATAATATTTCCGCATCAAATGCTGAAACACTTCCGCCTTGCGCTCTTTTCCGCTCTTTTCGTAATTCGTCCCCAAAATCACTTCATCCACAATATCGCGTATATCGGCATAAGGCAGATAGACGGATTTTGTGGTTTGGCAATATTTGATGTTATCCGAACCGATTTGTTCGATTTTCAGCAGGCGGAACTCTTCCTCGTCGCGGAAAGCAAAATCTTTAAACAGATAGCGGATATATTCCAAAGCTTTTTTGTTTTCATCGCTGATATTATTAGATTTTTCCATTAACTCTATCAACGCTTCTTCAAGCTTGTCGATACGCAATTGATGCCAACTTGGATTTTTTCCGATAGGCTTTAATCGGATACCAAAACTTTGATTATTCTTATTCAACAACCATTTCCCACATTTCTCCTCAGCAATATATTCATCTTGATAAGCGATATAAGCTACCTGATAAAGTGGCAGGTTTTCATCTTCTAAACCCGCTCCATCTGCCTCTATTGGTTCTTTGAAACCTTCATTCTGTTTATTTGTGAAACTTTTGAACGAAGCAGAAATATCAGGCTCTTTCAACCAATCCCCGCTTTTATTAAATACCAAGCAGCAACCCGATGCTTCTACGCTGTTTTCTTTGCCATACAAACGGAACTGGTTCAAATCGTTTACACGACTGGAAAAACAGGTAAAGAAAGCATTATAGGCAGGGCAATCAGCCTTGTTTTCCAATTCCAAATCCTGCAGATTCAACAACTCTAACAGTCCTTCACCTTCAGTCGGATCGTTCATATAAGTGGAGCTACCGATTCTCATCGGACTGACTTTGTTACTGTCAATAGGGTCTTTATCATCGGCTTTATCATCGGCTTTATCATTAGTTTGATCGCTGACAATGCCGAATAATCTTTCGCATACTGAAGGCGAAGTGTAATGGGCAAGAGGAATCTCACCCAATTCGAAAGGCGGAATATTTAAAACCGCCAGAATAGTTGAGATAGCATCAGTTAAATTACCCTCTCGGTTTTCAAATAAATTTTCCTGTATTTCTTGTTTTTTCCACTTAAAGTAGAGCGTCCATATTGCTCTAAGAAAATAAATTTCCTTTAAATACCGATAAATTTTCCTTTGGAGTTTTTTCTTTTCCAGTTCATCATCTAATTGTTCCAGTTGTTCCAAAACATACAAAAAGTGTCCAGCAGCCCTTTTTAACAAAATTTTCGCATTATCCTTACTATTTTTAATAGAAATTGCTTGTGCGAAATCACAACGACCAAACCAATATTGGGCATTGATTTTTATGTAAAGGCTGTTTTGCTTATCTTCCAGCTGTTTGACAAATTCTAACAATCGTTGGAAATGCTCAACTGCCTGTTTAAATAACTGTTCCGACTCCTTGCCTTTGGATTTCATCGCCTGCTCGAAATAACAACGACCCAGCCAACCCTCGGCATTGATTTGTTGTTGAAGGCTGTTTTGCTTGTCTGCCAGCTGCTCGGCAAGACTCAATTGCTGTTGGAAATATTCAACTGCCTGTCCAAATAACTGTTCCGATTCCTTGCCTTTGGCCTTCTTCGCCTGCTCGAAATAGCAACGACCAAGCCTAAATTGGGCATTGATTTGTTCTTGAATACTGTTTTGCTTGTCTTCCAGCTGTTCGGCAAGTCTCAATTGTTGTTGGCGATGTTTAACTGCCTGCTCAAACAACTGTTCCGACTCCTTGCCTTTGGCTTTTATCGCCTGCTCAAAATAGCAGCGACCTGACCAAGCTTGAGCATTAATTTGTTCTTGAATACTGTTTTGCTTGTCTTCCAGCTGTTCAGCAAGCCTCAATTGCTGTTGGAAATGCTCAACGGCATGCTCAAATAACTGTTCCGACTCTTTGCCTTTGGCTTTCATCGCCTGCTCTAAATAGCAACGGCCAAGCCAATATTGGGTATCGTTTTGTTCTTGAAGGCTGTTTTTCTTGTCTTCCTGCTGTTTGGCAAATGCCAATGATTGTTGGAAATACTCAACTGCCTGTCTAAATAACTGTTCCGACTTCTTGCCTTTGGCTTTCATCGCCTGCTCTAAATAGTAGCGGCCAAGCCAATATTGGGCATTGTTTTGTTCTTGAAGGCTGTTTTGCTTGTCTGCCAGCTGCTCGGCAAGCCTCAATTGCTGTTGGAAATGTTCAACTGCCTGTCCAAATAATTGTTCCGACTCCTTGCCTTCGGCTTGCTTCGCCTGCTCGAAATAGCAGTAGCCTAACCAAGATTGGGCATAGGTTTGTCGTTGAATGCTGTTTTGCTTGTCTGCCAATTGTGCGGCAAGACTCAATTGCTGTTGGTGGTGTTCAACTGCCTGTTCAAATAACTGTTCCGACTCCTTGCCTTTGGCTTTTAGCGCCTGCTCTAAGTAGCAACGGCCAAGCCAAAACTGAATATCGTTTTGCTCTTGAATTTGGCTATTTTTATCTTCAATTCCATCTAAAGCCTGATTCAGCTTTTCAATCGCTTCGTCAAATTTTTCGTTATTGAATAATGCTACACCTTCGTCAATTAAACTTCGAACATTCATTGTCTTATCCCTTTCTCAAAACAATCGGTTAAACGCCGTACCATCTCAATGCGCTTCTTCCCAATTCATACCCACACCCACCTCAGCCACCAGCGGCACTTTCAACATCCCTTCATCCACTTTCGCCATAATCTGCGGCAGTTTTTCTTTCACCAAATCCAGTTCGGCTTCGGGGACTTCCAGCACCAGTTCGTCATGCACCTGCATAATCAGTTTGCTTTGCAGGAGGTCGTCTGAAAGCCAGCGGGACACGTCTATCATGGCGCGTTTGATGAGGTCGGACGCGGTGCCCTGCATGGGGGCGTTGATGGCGGCGCGTTCGGCTCCGGCTCGGGCGTTGGCGTTTTTGTTGCGGATGTCGGGCAGGTAGAGGCGGCGGCCGAACAGGGTTTCGACAAAGCCTTGCGCGGCGGCTTGTTCTTTGGTGCGCTGCATGTATTCGGCGACGCCGGGGTAGCGGGCAAAGTAGCGGTCAATAAAGTTTTTGGCGGAGATGTTGTCGATGCCCAATGATTTGGCGAGGCCGTATTGGCCCATGCCGTAAATGAGGCCGAAGTTAATGGTTTTGGCGTAGCGGCGTTGTTCGGACGAGACGTTTTCGGGGGCGATGCCGAATACTTCGGCGGCGGTGCGGCGGTGGACGTCTTCGCCGTTTTGGAACGCGGTAATCAGGGTTTTGTCGCCGGAGAGGTGCGCCATGATGCGCAGCTCGATTTGGGAATAGTCGGCGGAAACGATGACGCTGCCTTGCGGTGCGGTGAAGGCGCGGCGCACGCGGCGGCCTTCGGCGGTGCGGATGGGGATGTTTTGCAGGTTGGGGTTGTTGCTGGCGAGGCGGCCGGTAATGGCGACAGCTTGGGCGTAGGTGGTATGCACGCGGCCGTCTTTGGGGGAAATCATTTCGGGCAGTTTGTCGGTGTAGGTGGATTTGAGTTTCGCCAGGCTGCGGTTTTGCAGGATGATTTTGGGCAGGGGGTAGTCGGGCGCGAGCTGTTCGAGCACGGCTTCGTTGGTGGAAATGCCGCCTTTGGCGGTTTTTTTCAGGCCTTTGGTGGGGATGCCCATTTTGTCGAACAGGATTTCTTGAAGCTGTTTGGGCGAGTTGAGGTTGAACGGCTGGCCTGCGGCGGCGTAGGCTTCTTGTTCGAGCTTCATCAGCTCGGCGCCGAGTTCTGCGCTTTGGCGGGCGAGTTCGGCGCGGTCGATTTGTACGCCGTTGCGTTCCATTTCAAACAACACCTGCGCGACGGGCAGCTCCATTTTTTCATACATTTCAAGCTGTTTAGCGTCCATCTGCGCGCGCAGGTGCGCTTCGAGGCGCAGGGCGAAATCGGCGTCTTGGGCGGCGTATTCGGTTGCCTGCTCGATGGCGACGTCGGCAAAACCGATTTGTTTCGCGCCTTTGCCGCACAGCGATTCGTAGGTAATGGTTTCCAAGCCGAGCCAGCGTTCGGACAATTCGTCCAAGCCGTGTCCGAGATGGCTCTCGATGATGTAGGAAGCGAGCATGGCGTCGCCGGCAATGCCGTTCAGCGCGATGCCGTAGTTGGCGAAAACGTGTTGGTCGTATTTGAGGTTTTGCCCGATTTTTTTCAGGGCGGGGTTTTCCAAATGCGGTTTCAGACGACCTAATACGTCTTGCAAATCAAGCTGTTCGGGCGCGGCGGTCAGGCTGTGCCCGACGGGGATGTAAACCGCTTCGCCTGCTTGGAACGCGATGCTGATGCCGACCAGCGAGGCGTTCATCGCGTCTAGGGAAGTGGTTTCCGTATCGATGCCGATTTTGTCCGCTTGCGACAGTTTGTCTAACAAAGCGGCAAACTGCGCTTCGGTGGTAACGGCTTGATAATCCAGCTTTTCGGGGGCTGGGGCATGTTCTATGATTTTTTCAGACGACGTTTCCATGTCCAAAGCCGCCTGTTCGCCTATCGTATCGCTGCCGAACAAATCGCCGTCTGCCGCTTCGTGCATACGGCTTTCCGCTTCTTTCAGCCAAGTGCGGAAGCCCCAGCGTTTGAAATCGACCGCAAGCTGCGACCATTTCGGCGAAGTGCGGCGCAGGCTTTCGAGGCCTTCTGAAAGCTCGGTGTGTAAATCCACATCGGTTTTAATCGTCACCAAATCATACGAAAGCGGCAGTTGGGGCAGCGCGGCCTGCAGGTTGTCGCCGACCTTGCCCTTGATTTCCGCAGCGTGTTCCATCACACCGGCCAGCGAGCCGTAGGTTTCCAGCCACTTCACCGCTGTTTTCGGGCCGCACTTCTCCACGCCCGGCACATTGTCCACCTTGTCGCCCATCAGCGCGAGATAATCGCGGATTTGGTCGGGGCGCACGCCGAATTTTTCCTTCACACCTTCAATGTCCAGCGTTTCGCCGCTCATCGTGTTCACCAGCGTCACGCGCTCGTTCACCAGCTGCGCCATGTCCTTATCGCCGGTGGACACCACCACATTCCAACCTGCTTCGCCGGCCATCGCCGCCAGCGTGCCGATAACGTCGTCCGCTTCCACTTGCGGAATCACCAGCACCGGCCAGCCCATCAACCGCACCAAATCCGGCAAGGCTTCCGCCTGCGGGCGCAAATCGTCCGGCATTGGCGGGCGCGTCGCCTTGTAGTCGGGGAACATCTCGTGGCGGAAATTCTTACCCTTCGCATCAAACACCACCGCGCAATAATCGTGCACATAATCCGCCCGCAGTCGGCGCAGCATGTTCAACACGCCGTAAAGCGCACCCGTCGGCGCACCGTCAGGCGCGGACAACTGCGCCATAGCGTGATAAGCGCGGTAAAGATAAGAAGAGCCGTCAACAAGGAGGAGGGTGGGTCTGGACATGGTGAACCTGCTTGAAATAAGTGAAAAATAGATGGATGGATTATAAAGGAAAAGGCAAGAGGTCGTCTGAAAGCAAGTTTTCATGGCATAACACGTTCCACTCAAAACGCCCTTCCCTTTTCGCGACCAGACCGTTAGACATTGCCGTAAAAAGGTCGTCTGAACTTTCAGACGACCTTTTTGCATACCGTCAATACAGTATCCATCAATATTCCGCCGAATGCCAAAACGGCTGCCCCACGGTTGGCGTACTGGCTTGGGCTTTGGTTCGTGCTTCGACCGGTTCAGCTTCAAATGCCAGCCGTCCGGATTCGACGGCGAGTGCGAAGGCGCGCGCCATGTTGACGGGGTCGCTGCTGCGGGAAACGGCGGTGTTCAGCAATACGCCGTCAAACCCCCATTCCATCACTTGCGCCGCCTGCGAGGGCAAACCCAAGCCCGCATCGATAATCAGCGGCGTGTCGGGCAGGCGTTCGCGCAGGACGTTCAGCGCATAGGCGTGAACCGCGCCTAAACCCGTGCCGATCGGCGCTGCCCACGGCATCAGCGCCTGACAGCCCGCGTCAAGCAGGCGGCGGCAGGCAATCAGGTCTTCGGTGCAATAAGGCAGTACTTTGAAGCCGTCTTTAATCAGGATTTCTGCCGCTTCGACAAGCTGGAAGACGTCGGGCTGCAAGGTGTCGTCGTCGCCGATGAGCTCGAGTTTGATCCAATCGGTTTCAAATACTTCCCGCGCCATCTGCGCCGTCGTTACCGCTTCCTGCACGCTTTGGCAGCCTGCTGTGTTCGGCAGCACGGGGACGCCGCTTTCTTGCAACAACGACCAAAACCCCTGACCGTGCGCCTCGCCGCCGCTTCCCGCACGACGCAGCGAGACGGTAATCATCGCGGGGCGGGCGGTTTGGACGGATTGTTTGAGGATTTCAGGGGTCGGGTAGGCCGCCGTGCCGAGCAGCAGCCGTGAAGGGAAAGTTTCTCCGTATAGGGTGAGCATGATGGGTTCCTTTGTGTAGTGGATTAACTTTAAACCAGTACGGCGTCGCATTGTCCTGATTTAAATTTAATCCACTATAACGTTGTTTTTGAGACAGGGGTCGTCTGAAAAGACAAAACCGCCTAGCCGCCGACCACCGGCCGCACAATATCGACTTTGTCGTTTTCGTTCAAAACCGTTTCCGCATACGCGCCTTTGGCGACGAATCCGGTATTTACCGCGACGGCAAAAGGCTTTTGCGGCGCGGTTTGGGCGATGAGGTCGGCAACGGTCGTGCCGTGAAGTTCGGCGGGTTCGCCGTTTAAGATGATGTTCATGGTTTCTCGATATTTCTGTATTTATAGCGGGCTAAGTTTTGCCTACACGGTAAATCGAATCTTTTTCGCTTTCTCAGGTCGTCTGAAATTTGGTTTTCAGACGACCTTATTCATTCCACAAAGCCTGAAACGCTTTAACCACGGCCTCGGGATTTTCCGCTTCGGTAACGGCGCGGACGACGGCGAGGGAGGAAACGCCGGTGGCAAGGACGGCTTGGGCGTTGTTCAAATCGATGCCGCCGATGGCGACGACGGGCGTGCTGCCTGCCTGTTTCACATATTCGCGCAGTTTGTCCAAGCCTTGCGGGGCGGTGGGCATTTGCTTGGTCGTGGTCGGGAAAATCGCTCCGCTGGCGACGTAGCTGGGGTGTACGGACAGGGCGCGGTCGAGTTCGGCGACGGAGTGCGTACTCAAACCCAAACGCAAACCGGCGGCGGCGATGGCGGCGAGGTCGGCGGTGTCCATGTCTTCCTGTCCGAGATGCACGCCGTATGCGCCTGCTTCTATCGCCTCGCGCCAGTGGTCGTTGATGAAAAGTTGCGTGCGGCTGCCCTGACAGACAGCGGTGCATCGGGCAATTTCGCGTTTCAATTCATCGCCGTACAAGGTTTTGCAGCGCAGTTGCACCGTGTCGGCACCTGCTTTGACCATGCGCTCCACCCAATCGGCGGTGGGAACGACGGCGTAGAATTTAAGCGGGGATTTTAGGGACGGGAAGGTCATGGGGTGTCCTTTTAAGTTATCGCTGATGGCGTTCCTGCAGGCGTTCGGTATGCGCCCGCAGTTTTTCACCGTTGGCTTGGTATTCATTTGAAGACAGCACGGCAGTTGCCGCTTCTATTTCCTGAGGCAGCAATAAGGTCGTCTGAAAACGTCTAATATAGGATGCTGCCTGTCTGATACGGCAGACATTCGGCGGCATTTGCGTTTTCAGTTCACAATCGCCGAGGAAAACCACCATCGAATGAAATTTTTCTTCCGGCAGTTGCAGCAGTTCGGATAATGCCTTGATGTGTGCGTAATTCTGGCGCAACGGGTTTTGAAAGTAGTGTTTCTGCTTATAGACGACTTGTGTCCATTTCGATTGCTTCTCGCTGCCGAAAATCCAACCTGTGTAATTCTTGGTTTCTATGACAAATATCCCGAAAACCGAAACATAAATATGGTCGATTTGCGTCGTGCCGCTGCGGGATGGAATAATCAAATCATGAAATTCGATATAGGTTTCTTCATCCAAATCTTTTCCGATTACTGAACGGACTGCCCGTTCGCCTATGCGTCCTTTCACTTTGGGGTTTTGGAGCAGCGCTTTCAAAAGAAGCAGGGGAATGACGAGCAGGAAAATCCAAAAGATACCTGACAGGTTTCCTATTGCTTGTTCAATCATGACGTTTTCCTTTTTGTTTTATTGTTTAATGAAAGTGAGCCTGGTATAGCCATCTGATGAGGTCGTCTGAAAACATCAAGTATTCACATTCATGCCGTAGAGTAGAAGACGGGTGATACTTGATTGGAAGCTCCCCCTTCTTATAACCAACGGCGAACGCGCCGACAGTAAGACTCGTATTCTGCACCGAATTTCTGCGCCAAAACGCATTCTTCGGGCATGATTTGAAAGCGTGTCATATAGGCAACAAATGCAGCCAAAAACAACCACGGCAGCGGGTGCGCCAAATAGCCTGCCCATGCGACCAGCCAGCAGCCCATGCCTGCATACATCGGGTTGCGGCTGAAACGGTACACGCCGTCTGAAACGAAGTGTTCGGTTTGTTCGGGATTGAACGGGCTGACGGTCGTGCGCACACGGCGAAACGCCCACACACCTAATATGCCTAACAAAGTCCCAAACGCCATCAAAACAACCGACAGCAATATAGGAAAGCGCGGCATTATGTCATCCAGCGCAGAAACTTGGGCAGAAATGTACATCAACAACGCACAAATAAAACATATCGCCGGCGGCGGAATTTTGGTTTCTAAATTCATATTGTTACCTTTATAAAACTGATAGCACGACGTTTTCAGACGACCTCAAACTTATTTTTCAATATACGCCAAACCGCTTTCTTCATCACGTTCGGGCACGTCTTTTCCGTCAAACAGTGCCACTGCCAATCTGACGGCGGCGGCGGTTACGGCGGGGGAAATCATGAAGCCGTGACGGAAAAGGCCGTTGATTTCAATCAGGCGTCGGGCGCGGCTGTAACGGATTTCGGGGTTGTGATGGTTGAGCGTGGGGCGCAGGCCGGTGGCGATTTCGAGGATGTCTGCTTCGCCGAAGGCGGGATGGACGGCATAGAGTGCGGACAAGAGTTCCAATCCGGAACGTACACTGGCGGGGGCTTGGCTTTCGCTTTCGATTTGGGTCGCGCCGATGACGAAGACGTGGTTTTCTTTCGGGGCGATGTAGAGCGGGTAACGCGGGTGCAGCAGGCGCACGGGGCGGTTGAGCGTGATTTCGGGCGTATAAACCCGCGCCACTTCGCCGCGTATGCCGCGCAAGGTGCTGGTGTGTTCGGGGGATTGGTTCCACGCGGTTTTTGCGCCGTAGCCGCGGCAGTCGATCAGCCAGTCGTATTGGGCTTGCAGGTCTTCGGGGACGCATTCGTGTTCCCAATGGCAAGGGACGTTCAGCCCGTCCAAAGCGTCGGCAAGTGCAGACAACATCTGTCGTCCGTCGAGCTGGCCTTCGGTCGGCAGGTAGATGCCGTCTGAAAAACGTCCGCCGAGTTGCGGTTCGCGTTTGGCGATGTCGTCGGCGCGCCAACGGACGATTTCGTCATCCGCTACGCCGCCGCGTTTGAGATGGCGGACGAACTCGCCGGATAATGGCTTGTCCTGCCCGTGCCACACAATCAGGCTGCCGTTTTCCTGCATCATGGTCGGCGTTTTCAGACGACCTCGTATGTCGCGCCACAGCGGAATGCTCTGCCTGCCCAGTTTGATGACTTCGGGCGTAGCTTCGACCGCCTCCGAAGCCGGTGCGAGCATGGCGGCGGCAACATAAGCGGCGGCGTGTTCGCCTTTGCGCCCGCCTTTGTCAAAGAGGGCAACCGATAAAACTTGTTCTGCAAGTTGTAAGGCAGTCAGACGGCCGCAGAGGCCGCCGCCGAGAATGGCGATACGGGGCATGGTGGATTCCTTTGTAGTATTGTGCAATTGGGAAGTCGAAAGATAAGACGGAAGCGGAATCCACCGAATGGCGGGAAAATGCGGGAAAGGGAACGGAAGCCTTTTCAGGCGTTTGACAGCTTGTTTCCTACGCAGGCATTACCCCGACAGGTTCTACGGATTCCGCTGGCGCGGTCTCAGCTGTTTGCAGGAACAAGCAGCACTCCGACAAGAAAATATGAAGTTTATACAGATTTATTTATTTTGGCAAAAGATTGTCTGAAAATACAAATTTTCATGAGACAAAATACTTTAAAAGGGATAATTTTTCCAAATCAATCTTGGCACTTAATCCAAATGAAACGCACTATTAAAGTAAAGGAATTTGTTCCAAAACACAAAATGGGAACATTAAATACAAACAAATAACGACAAATAGATAATTACCTAACTGCCTAATCTAAAATATATGGTGGATTAAATTTAAATCAGGACAAGGCGACGAAGCCGCAGACAGTACAGATAGTACGGCAAGGCGAGGCAACGCCGTACTGGTTTAAAGTTAATCCACTATAGTTTATAGTGTGCAATTCAAAATATTGATTTACCAATAAAAAAATGTCATCCGCAATGCGGATGACACTTAATTTTAAAGCAATTATTCGCTAACTGTATTAGCAGCTTTATCAACTAATTCAACAAGTGCTAATGGGGCATTATCGCCTTTTCGGAAACCATACTTCAGCACACGAACATAGCCACCATTTCGGGTAGCAAAGCGAGGACCCAATTCATCAAACAATTTAACCACAACATCACGATCACGAGTGCGGTCAAATGCCAAACGACGGTTTGCCAAGGAAGGTTTTTTACCCAATGTAATCAAGGGTTCTACTACGCGGCGCAATTCTTTAGCTTTAGGCAAAGTTGTCACAATAGTCTCGTGAGTCAACAATGAGTTCGCCATATTACGCAGCATTGCAGCGCGATGGCTGCTTGTACGGTTTAATTTGCGGTTACCATTACGATGACGCATGTCATTATCCTTTAATCTTCAAACTTACGGCTTTTCTAAGCCTACAGGCGGCCAAGCTTCCAATTTAGAACCTAGTGTCAAGCCTTTAGATGCCAACACTTCTTTGATTTCATTCAAAGATTTACGACCCAAATTCGGAGTTTTAAGAAGCTCTGTTTCAGTACGTTGAATCAAATCGCCGATATAATAAATATCTTCAGCTTTCAGACAATTAGCTGAACGTACAGTTAATTCCAAATCATCTACCGGACGCAGCAGGATAGGATCAATAGGAGGAGCTTTTTCTTCAACTTCTTCTACTGGAGTACCTTGCAAATCAGCAAAGATAGACATTTGATCAATTAAAATACGAGCGGCACTACGTACAGCTTCTTCAGGATCAATAGAACCATCAGTTTCAATATCCAAAACCAATTTATCTAAATCCGTACGCTGCTCTACGCGTGCAGGTTCAACTTCAAAGCTAACACGACTGATGGGCGAAAAGCTCGCATCCAACTGAATTGCACCAATCTGGCGGTTTTCATCGCGCACAACACGACGACCGGAAACAGATTGATAACCACGCCCCTGCTCAACTTTGATTTCCATCTCAATTTGACCATTCTCGGCCAAATGACAAATAATATGCTCAGGATTTAAAATTTCCACATCATGTGGCAATTCGATATCGCCGGCAACTACTACACCGGCCCCTGACTTTCTCAAAGTTAACTGAACTTGGCCACGCCCATGCAGCTTAAATACAATACCTTTGACATTCAACAAAATATCGACGACATCTTCTTGAACGCCATCAACAGTAGAGTATTCGTGCAATACACCGGAAATGGCCACTTCAGTAGGAGCAAAACCATTCATGGATGACAGTAAGATACGACGCAAAGCATTACCTAAAGTATGACCAAAACCGCGCTCAAACGGCTGCATGGATACTTTTGCACGAGTGGTAGATAAAGTATCGACATCAATTTGACGAGGTTTCAAAAATTCGGTTGTGCTATTTTGCATTTAACTGTCCCTCACTGAGCTAGCGTTATTTAGAGTAGAATTCTACCACCAGCTGTTCATTAATATCGCCAGTTAATTCTGAACGATCTGGCATATTTTTAAATATGCCTTCCAATTTATCTGCATCAACAGAAACCCAGCTTGGTAAACCGATTTGAGTTGCCAGACTTAAAGCTTCCTGGATACGAACCTGTTTTTTAGCTTTCTCACGAACAGCTACAACATCACCAGCTTTAACTTGGAAAGAAGGAATATTTACAACCTGACCGTTAACGGTAATTGCTTTATGAGAAACCAGCTGACGCGCCTCAGCACGAGTCGAGCCAAATCCCATGCGATATACTACATTATCCAAACGAGACTCTAACAATTGCAGCAGCAATTCACCAGTAGAGCCTTTACGTCGATCTGCTTCTGCAAAATAGCGACGGAATTGACGTTCCAATACGCCATAAATACGACGAATCTTTTGCTTCTCACGTAATTGCAAACCATAGTCGGACAAACGCGGTTTTTTTGCGCCATGCTGACCAGGAGCGGAGTCCAGTTTACATTTAGAATCTAAAGAACGACGAGCGCTCTTCAAAAATAAATCAGTACCTTCACGGCGTGCTAATTTACATTTAGGGCCAATATAACGTGCCATGTTTCAATCACTCCTTTAAATACGACGTTTTTTAGGCGGACGGCAACCGTTATGAGGCAACGGAGTAACGTCGGTAATACTGGTAATTTTAAAACCAAGAGCGTTGAGTGCACGTACAGAAGACTCTCGACCAGGACCAGGGCCTTTTATACGAACTTCTAAATTTTTAACGCCATATTCTTGGGCAACTTTACCAGCTGCTTCTGCAGCCACTTGAGCTGCAAACGGTGTACTTTTACGAGAACCTTTAAAACCAGCGCCGCCAGAGGTAGCCCAAGACAATGCATTGCCTTGACGGTCAGTGATTGTAATGATGGTATTGTTGAAAGAAGCATGTACATGCACAATACCTTCGCTTACGGTTTTACGTACTTTTTTACGTACACGCGAAGCTGTGTTTGCTTTAGCCATTAATAAAATTCCTTAAAAATTATTTTTTACCAGCAATCGCTTTACGCGGACCTTTGCGGGTACGAGCGTTTGTGCGAGTGCGTTGACCACGACAAGGCAAACCTCGACGATGACGGAAACCACGGTAACAACCCATGTCCATCAATCGTTTGATGCTCATCGTTACCTCACGGCGCAAATCGCCTTCCACTTCATACTTGGCAACTTGTTCACGCAAAGCGTCTAATTGAGCCTCGTCCAAATCTTTTGCTTTTGTAGTGGGAGCAATATTTGCTGCCTCGCAAATTAATTTAGCACGAGTAGCACCGATACCATAAATAGCCTGCAAGCCAATTACGATATGTGCATTATTAGGGATATTTACCCCTGCAATACGAGCCATATTTTTTCCTTTAAACGGCAAAGTTCGTCACTATACCACAAAGTCTTGCTAAAAGAAAAGTTCCCTTAACCTTGACGCTGTTTGTGACGAGGATCAGTACAAATTACACGAACCACTCGATTACGACGGATAATCTTACAGTTACGGCAAATTTTCTTTACAGACGGTTGTACACGCATTATCTTTCCTTATATCGTTTTATCTAGCTCGGAAGACAATCCGAGCTCGAGTTAAATCATAAGGTGTCAGTTCTACCGTCACCTTATCCCCAGGAGAGATCCGGATATAGTGCATACGCATTTTCCCGGAAATATGACCTAATACAATATGGTCATTCTCAAGCTTTACTTTAAAAGTTGCATTGGGCAAAGTCTCAAGGATTTCACCCTGCATCTGTATGGTATCTTCTTTAGCCATAAGCCTACTTACGTGATAAAGATTTCATATCTGGACGACTCATCAAATCTTCATACTGACTACTCATTACGTAGGAATTGATTTGCGTCCTAAAATCCATTGTAACGACAACCAAGATAAGCAAAGACGTTCCGCCTAAATAGAAAGGCACATTCAATGCTGTCGTTAAAAATTCAGGTATCAGACAGATTGTAGTGATATACAAAGCACCAAATAATGTCAGTCTCAGTACAACTTTTTCCAAATATCTAGAAGTTTGCTCACCTGGGCGAATACCAGGTACAAATGCACCACTTTTCTTCAAATTCTCAGCCATTTCTTTAGGGCTAAATACTAAAGCAGTATAGAAATAGCAGAAGAAGATAATAGTTGTTGCAAACAATGCAATATATAGAGGTTGCCCATGTTGTACCAGTGTCGATATTCTATGCAATATTGAATTAGTATCATTCAATCCAAACCAACCTAGAAGCGTTGATGGAAATAAAATAATACTAGATGCAAAAATAGGTGGAATGACACCCGCCATATTTAGCTTAAATGGCATATGAATACTTTGCCCTGACATCATACTAGAACCAAACTGCCTCTTAGCATAATGAATAGGAACCTTACGTTGAGCACTTTCAAAATATACTACAACATATATAAGCAATAATATTCCAAAAGTTATTAGAACAACAGTAAATGATTGAGACTTTGCCAATTCTAATAATCTAGCAATACCAGATGGAATACCCGATACAATACCTGCTGTAATAATTAAGGAAATACCATTACCAATACCTCGTTCGGTAATCTGCTCTCCTAACCACATTAGAAACATTGTACCTGTAACCAAACAAACAACTGTAGAAATATAAAACTCAAGCGTACTTGTTACAACTACACCTTGTTGATAAACAAATGTTGCAGCAGCAAAACTTTGAACTACAGCCAATAATACCGTCCCATACCTAGTATATTTCGTAATTATTTTCCTGCCAGCCTCTCCTTCTTTTTTTAAAGCTTTCAAAGAAGGGATAATCTCCGAAGCAAGCTGTACAATAATCGATGACGAAATATAAGGCATAATGCCAATTGCAAATATAGTAAAGCGCTCCAACGAACCACCCGAGAACATATTTAACATTCCGAATATGCCGTCACGAGCGCCTTGAAATAAATTAGCTAACGCAACAGCATCTACGCCCGGTACCGGTATATGAGCACCAATACGGAAAACGACTAAAGCTCCTAATAGAAACACTAGACGTTTTTTCAGATCTCCAAATTTGGATAATCCTGATAAAGATTGTTGATTAGCCACTATAGTGCAAGCCTTATTCTTCTACTTTGCCACCAGCAGCTTCAATTGCAGCTTTAGCACCTTTAGTAGCTTTTACACCTTTCAAGGTAACCGCTTTTGAAATTTCACCAGAAGCAATAACTTTTACATTAGAAGCAGTCGCAGGAATCAGACCAGCTTGTTTAAGAACCAAAACATCAATTTCGTTTACAGCAATCAGATTCAACTCACTCAAACGAACTTCAGCATTAGCGGCAGCAGTCAAAGATTTGAAACCACGCTTAGGTAGGCGACGTTGCAAAGGCATTTGGCCACCTTCAAAACCTACCTTGTGGAAACCGCCAGCACGGCTTTTTTGACCTTTATGGCCACGACCACCTGTCTTACCCAGGCCACTACCAATACCACGGCCTACACGACGACTAGCGTGAGTAGCACCCTCAGCAGGTTGAATAGTATTCAAAAACATATTAAGACTCCACTTTCAACAAGTAGCTGATTTTATTAATCATACCACGGTTTTCAGGGGTATCCAAAACCTCTACTGTATGCTCACGGCGACGCAAACCTAAGCCACGAGCACAAGCACGATGAGATTCAATTGTACCAATCAGGCTCTTAACCAATGTAACTTTAATCTTTTTTTGCTCAGTCATGGTTCGCTCCCAAAATATCTTCTACTGTCAAACCACGTTTAGCAGCAATATCAGCAGGGGTATACAGTTTAGACAAACCGTCTAATGTAGCACGTACAATATTGTAAGGGTTAGTAGAACCATGCACTTTGGCTGAGATATTATGGATACCCATAGCATCAAATACTAAACGCATTGGACCACCAGCTTTTACACCGCTACCTTCTTTAGCGGGTTGCATAAAGACTTTAGTAGCGCCATGACGTCCAATAACCTCATGATGAATCGTACCATTTTTTAGAGGTACTTTAATCATAGAGCGACGAGCCTGATCCATTGCTTTTTGAACAGCTACCGGCACTTCTTTTGACTTACCTTTACCCATACCAATACGACCATCCCCATCACCAACAACAGTTAGCGCAGAGAAAGCCATGATACGACCACCTTTAACTACTTTAGTTACGCGATTAACTGCGACCATTTTTTCAATCAGGCCGTCACCACGTTCTTCAATTTCATGTTTTGCCATCTGAAAGTCTCCAATTATTAGAAGCTTAAACCATTTTCACGTGCAGCTTCAGCCAAAGCTTTCACTCGACCGTGATATTGGAAACCTGAACGATCAAAAGCAACTTTTTCTACGCCTACTGCTTTAGCTTTCTCAGCAATGCGCTTTCCTACTACTGCAGCCGCCTCGACGTTGCCACCAGATTTCAGACTACCACGCACTTCAGCTTCCAATGTAGAGGCTTGAGCCAATACTTTATCACCTTCAGCACTAATTACTTGAGCATAAATATGATTATTGCTACGGAACACACATAATCTTACCATTTTCAAGTCCGCAATACGTGCACGGGTTTTGCGTGCACGACGGAGTCGGGTTGTATGTTTATCCATTAGTGAACCTCAATTATTTTTTCTTGGCTTCTTTCATCACTACCACTTCACCTACATAACGAACACCCTTACCTTTATAAGGTTCAGGAGAACGGAATGCACGAATTTCAGCAGCGACTTGACCAACTACTTGTTTATCTGCACCAGTCAAAACGATCTCTGTTTGGCTAGGAGTTTGAACAGAAACACCTTCAGGCATTTCATATACGATTGGATGAGAAAAACCCAAAGACAAATTCAAAACTTTGCCTTGAGCTTGAGCACGGTAACCCACACCAATCAATTGTAGTTTTTTCTCAAAACCTTCTGAAACACCTTTAACCATATTATTAACTAATGCACGAGCAGTACCTGACATAGCATTTGCCTGCTTACTGTCATTTTTTGCAGCAAAAGTTAATTTACCATCGTTTAATTCAATGGCGACATCAGAATGCAAAGGAAAGACCAACTCGCCATTCTTACCCTTGATAACCAATGCTTCTGTTCCAAATTTTACTTCTACACCAGCAGGAACAGTCACTGGGTTTTTTGCGACACGTGACATTTACTTTTCTCCACTAGGCTACGATGCACAACAACTCACCGCCGACGCCCTCAGAACGAGCCTTGCGGTCAGTCATCACACCTTTAGAAGTACTAACAATAGCGATACCCAATCCATTCATAACATTAGGAATTTCGCTAGAAGCTTTGTAAATACGCAAACCTGGACGTGAAACACGTTTAATTTGCTCAATCACAGGACGGCCTGCATAATATTTCAATTGAATTTCCAATACCGGCTTCGCATCAGCAGAAACCGAAAAATCCTCGATATAACCTTCTTCTTTCAAGACTTTTGCAATTGCACACTTTAATTTAGAGGAAGGCATGGCAACCGCTACCTTATTGGCACGTTGCGCATTACGAATACGAGTCAACATATCGGAAATAGGATCATGCATACTCATTATTAATACTCCTATTACCAGCTAGCTTTAACAACACCGGGAATCTCGCCACGCATAGCGATTTCACGGATTTTAATACGACCCAAACCGAATTTACGGAAAGTACCACGAGGACGACCTGTCAAAGCACAACGACGGCGTTGACGTACAGGAGCTGCATTACGCGGAATGGATTGGAATTTCAGACGAGCTTCAAAGCGCTCCTCTTCAGTCGCATTCGCATCATTAATAACAGCAAAAATTGCCTCACGTTTGGCTGCAAACTTTTTCGCCAGAGCTTGACGTTTCAGTTCACGATTAATAAGTGCTTTCTTAGCCATGATTATCCTTTAAACGGAAACTTGAACAGTGACAATAAAGCTTTAGCTTCCTCATCAGTTTTTGCAGTAGTTGTAATAGTAATATTCAAACCACGCAAAGCATCAATTTTATCGTATTCAATTTCCGGGAAAATGATTTGCTCGCGAACACCCATGTTGTAATTACCACGACCATCAAATGATTTGCCACTTACACCACGGAAGTCACGTACACGAGGTAATGCAATAGTAATCAAACGATCCAAGAATTCAAACATTTGATCACGGCGCAATGTTACTTTGCAACCGACAGGATAATTATCGCGAATCTTAAAACCTGCGATAGATTTACGAGCAACAGTAACGACTGGTTTTTGACCAGCAATTTTCTCTAAGTCAGATACCGCGTGCTCCATAACTTTTTTATCAGCAACAGCTTCTCCGACACCCATATTTAAAGTAATTTTTTCAATACGGGGAACTTCCATTACTGACTTATAACCAAATTGTTTAATCAGTTCAGGAACAACTGTATCTTTATAAAACTCTCTCAAACGAGCCATGTTATCTCCTTATGCTCCAATAACAGAGCCATTTGATTTGAAGAAACGAACGCGCTTAATTTTGCCTTCATTTTCAATCAGTTTAATACCAACACGGTCTGCTTTATTAGTTTCAGGATTCAGGATTGCAACATTAGAAATATCCAACGGCATTTCTTTCGAAACAATACCACCCTCAATACCACGCATCGGATTAGGTTTTTGGTGACGTTTTACAACGTTAATACCTTCAACAACAACTTTACCACCCAATACGCGAACTACTTGACCTTGCTTACCTTTATCCTTACCAGTGATCACAACAACTTGGTCACCTTTAATGATTTTATTCATCGCGCTATTCCTTATAACACTTCAGGCGCCAATGAAACGATTTTCATAAATCGCTCAGTACGCAACTCGCGGGTTACCGGACCAAAAATACGGGTACCCAGAGGTTCAAGTTTATTGTTTAACAACACGGCGGCATTGTTATCGAATTTAATCAACGCACCATCAGGACGACGCACACCTTTAGCAGTACGAACAACAACTGCATTGTATACATCACCTTTTTTAACACGACCACGCGGGGCCGCATCTTTAACTGCGACTTTAATAATATCGCCAACAGAAGCGTAGCGACGCTTAGATCCGCCCAACACTTTGATGCACATCACACGACGCGCACCAGAGTTATCAGCCACATCTAAGATGGTCTGCATTTGAATCATATTAGTACCTTTAAATTAACCAACTTAATTTACCATTTTCATATAACTCGCCCACTTATTTCAATTGAGCTAACTAAATGAAACCATCACGGTTCTAGTAAACCAGTCTTGGATCCCGAGGGGAAGAAACTTCCAGAAGAAACTGAAAGATAAGAAACGAAGTTTACACGCAAATTCACTTTGGCGCAACACTTCGTTTCTTATTAAAGCTAACTGTCTTAAATTTTAAACAGTACGTGCTTTCTCAACCAGTTCTTTAACAACCCAAGATTTGGTTTTTGACAGTGGACGAGATTCCGCAATTACTACAACATCGCCAATTCCATATTGATTATTTTCATCATGGGCATGGATTTTAGTTGATAAACGGATAATTTTACCGTACAGAGGATGTTTTACTTTACGCTCAACCAATACTGTCACAGTTTTGTCCATTTTGTCGCTTACCACTTTGCCTTGCAAAGTACGAACATTTTTATTTTCGCTCATTACTTAGCACCTTTTTCAGTTAAAATGGTTTTAATACGAGCAATATCGCGACGTACACGTTTTAATTCGCTTGGCTTACCCAATTGACCAGTTGCGTTTTGCATACGTAAGCCAAACTGAGCTTTCAACAAGTCCAACAAATCTGCATTTAATTGCTCAATAGATTTGTCTTTCAATTCATTTGCTTTCATTATTGACCTACCTGTCTTACTACAAAGGTCGTAGGAATAGGCAATTTGGCAGCAGCTAATTCAAATGCTTCACGAGCCAAAGCCTCTGGAACACCGTCCATCTCATACAACACTTTGCCTGGTTTGATTTCGGCAATGTAATATTCCACGTTACCTTTACCGCCACCCATACGAACTTGAATAGGTTTTTCAGTAATTGGTTTATCAGGGAATACACGAATCCAAATACGACCACCACGTTTAATGTGGCGAGTCATTGTACGACGAGCAGCTTCGATTTGGCGGGCAGTCAAACGACCGCGACCAACGGCTTTCAAACCGAACTCACCGAAACTTACTTTGTTACCGCGGGTAGCAATACCAGTATTGCGACCTTTTTGTTGCTTGCGGTATTTCAGTCTAGTTGGCTGCAGCATTACGTCCACCTGCCTTTCTTTGTTTCTTTTCATGCTCAGGTTTAGCTGAAGTCTTTACATTACCTTCAGTATAGACCCAAACTTTCAGACCCAGCACGCCATAAGTAGTATGAGCTTCGCTAGTTGCATAATCTACGTTTGCGCGCAAAGTATGCAGAGGTACTCGACCTTCACGATACCATTCGCTACGAGCAATATCTGCACCATTCAGACGACCTGAGGTCATAATCTTGATACCTTTTGCTCCTGAACGCATAGCATTTTGCATAGCGCGTTTCATAGCACGGCGGAATTGAACGCGTTTTTCCAATTGCTGAGCAATACCATCAGCAATAATTTGTGCATCCAATTCAGGTTTACGGATTTCTTCGATATTCACATGAACAGGCACGCCCATCAAGGCTTGCAAATCACGTTTCAGAACTTCGATATCCTCACCTTTTTTACCAATTACTACGCCTGGACGGGCAGAGTGGATGGTAATGCGTGCAGATTTTGCAGGACGTTCAATAACTACGCGACCAACAGAAGCATTCGCCAATTTTTTACGCAGGTAGTTACGAACATCAATGTCTTGTTTCAAAACAGCAGAAAAGTCGGTGCTTTTAGCAAACCATTTTGAAGCCCAGTCTTTAGTTACCGCCAGGCGAAAGCCTGTAGGGTTAATCTTTTGTCCCATAGCTTTTCCTTAGTTGCCCACTGTCACATTGATATGACAAGTTTGTTTTTCAATGCGGTTACCGCGACCTTTGGCACGAGCTTGGAAACGTTTCAAGCTTGGACCTTTGTCAACAAAGATAGTGACCACTTTCAACTCATCAATGTCGGCACCGTTATTGTGCTCGGCATTAGCAATAGCTGATTCCAATACTTTCTTAATTAACTCAGCGCCTTTTTTAGGACTGAAAGTCAAAATATTCAAAGCTTGGGCAACGTCTTTACCGCGAATCAAATCAGCTACCAAACGAGCTTTTTGAGCTGAAATACGGGCATTTTTATGTTGTGCATTTACTCTCATGATTCACCTTATTTCTTTTTAGCCTTTTTATCAGCCAAGTGGCCTTTAAAGGTACGGGTCAATGAGAATTCACCTAATTTATGACCAACCATGTTATCGCTGATAAACACGGGCACATGGGTGCGACCGTTGTGTACAGCAATGGTCAGACCGATAAAATCAGGCAGAATGGTAGAACGACGAGACCAAGTTTTAATCGGGCGCTTGTCGTTGCTTGCACGAGCAGCATCTACTTTTTTCAGCAAATGCAGGTCTACATATGGGCCTTTTTTCAATGAACGAGCCATACTAATTAACCTTTATTTGAGTAACGACGACGAACAATCATGTTATCCGTGCGTTTGTTATTACGAGTGCGGTAGCCTTTAGCAGGAGTACCCCATGGGCTAACCGGTTCGCGAGCTTCACCGGTACGACCTTCACCACCACCATGCGGGTGATCGACAGGGTTCATGACAACACCACGAACGGTCGGACGAATACCGCGCCAACGATTGGCACCGGCCTTACCGATTTTCTTCAGGCTTTGCTCTTCGTTACCGACTTCACCGATGGTTGCACGGCAATCTACGTTGATTTTACGAACTTCGCCAGAGCGCAGACGGACTTGAGCGTATGCGCCTTCTTTAGCCAACAATACCGCAGAAGCGCCGGCAGAACGTGCAATTTGTGCACCTTTACCAGGTTTCATTTCGATACAGTGGATAGTCGTACCAACGGGAATGTTGCGGATCGGCAGGGTGTTACCTACTTTGATGGCAGCTTCAGCACCGGAAACCAATACAGCACCGGCTTGAATACCGCGAGGAGCGATGATGTAGCGACGCTCACCGTCTGCATAGCACAACAATGCAATGAAGGCAGTACGGTTAGGATCGTATTCGATACGCTCTACTTTTGCAGGGATACCGTCTTTGTTACGTTTAAAGTCTACAACACGGTAATGGTGTTTATGACCACCACCTTTGTGACGGGTGGTGATATGACCATTATTGTTACGACCGGCAGTAGAATTTTTCTTTTCGAGCAAAGGTGCATAAGGCGCACCTTTGTGCAAACCTTCTGTTACCACGCGAACCATGCCGCGACGGCCTGCAGAAGTTGGCTTCATTTTAACGATTGCCATTTTGTTTATTCCTTATCTGCAGCTGCAGCAGCGGCTTCTAAATCCAACTCTTGACCGGCAGCCAAGCTTACATAAGCTTTTTTAACATCGCTGCGGCAGCCCAAAGTACGACCAAAACGCTTAGTTTTGCCTTTAGTGGTAACGGTAGTTACAGAAGCAACTTGAACACCAAACAGCAGCTCAACAGCAGCTTTGATTTCAGGTTTGGTTGCATTTGTCAAAACTTTAAACGTCATTTGGTTGCGTTTTTTAGCCAATACGTCGCTTTTTTCAGAAACGATAGGTGCCAAAATCACTTGAGTCAAACGTTGTTGATTCATACCCATTGCTCCTCTAATTGTGCAACCGCATCTTTAGTGATGATTACTTTTTTGTAACGCAGCAAGCTGTAAGGATCAACTTGTTGAGCTTCCAAAACCAACACATTCGGCAAGTTGCGTGAAGCCAAGTAAACATTCTCATCGAGCTGTTTGGTTACAAACAGCACTTGCTCCAGACCTAGATTTTTCACTTGTTCAGCAAAAACTTTGGTTTTAGGAGTTTCAGCAGTCAACGCTTCGATAGCAAACAAACGTTCGTCACGGGCCAATTGGGACAGGATAGTCGCCATACCGGCACGGTACATTTTACGGTTTACTTTTTGAGTGAAGTTTTCGTCGGGTTTGTTCGGGAACGCACGACCACCTTTACGCCACAGCGGAGAAGAAGTCATACCGGAACGGGCACGGCCGGTACCTTTTTGACGCCATGGTTTTTTGGTTGAGTGTTTTACTTCGGCACGGGTTTTTTGAGCACGGTTACCAGAACGGGCGTTTGCCAAGTAGGCATTTACCAGCTGATAAACCAACGCTTCATTGTATTCGCGAGCGAACAAAGCATCAGAAACAGACAGACTGCCTGAAACTTGTCCTTTAGCGTCAATTACTTTCAATTCCATTACGCACCTACTTTCACGCTAGGACGAACTACAACATCGCTGTTGACCGCACCCGGAACAGCACCCTTAACCAACAGCAGTTGGCGTTCTGCATCAACACGTACAACTTCCAGTTTTTGGACAGTTGCTTTAGTGTTGCCGTATTGACCAGCCATGCGTTTACCGGGGAACACGCGACCTGGGTCTTGCGCCATACCGATAGAACCTGGAACACGGTGAGAACGGGAGTTACCATGGGAAGTACGTTGGGCACCGAAGTTATGACGTTTGATCGTACCGGAGAAACCTTTACCTTTAGAGGTACCGGTTACATCGACCAGTTGACCGACTTCAAACATAGAAACGGTGATTTCGTCACCGGCTTTCAATTCAGCCAGTTTTTCTTCAGTCAAAGCAAACTCCATCAAACCGCGACCGGCTTCAACACCTGCTTTTGCAAAGTGCCCAGCTTCGGCTTTGTTGACACGGTTAGCTTTTTTCTGACCAAAGGTAACTTGAACAGCAGTATAGCCGTCAGTATCTTTGGATTTTACTTGTGTAACGCGGTTGGCAGACATATCCAAAACGGTTACCGGAACAGAAACACCCTGTTCGTCGAACACGCGGGTCATACCAACTTTGCGTCCAACCAGACCTAAAGTCATGATTATTTTCCTTTTAAAGTAAAGGGGCGGGCTACGATTGGCCTGCCTTCGGACAATGATAAAACTTGGCACAAATGCACCAAGTCCGCCATTATAATCGACAAATCAAGCAAATACCAATCTTTTTTTAACACAGGGGCTTACTCGTGCTTTTTATCCCTATAAATTGATATTCGCCGTCTATATACCCGAGGGAAACGGCGTGTTGTTTACACATAAATCACCTTCCATATCTAACAAAAGGTCGTCTGAAAATCACAATCACAGGTTTTCAGACGACCTTTTATCCTACCGATACATTCAAACGGCGGATTGCTTCGCTTTATCTCCGTTCCAAGGTGCAACTTTAAACAGCAGCAACATGCCCGGAATTCCCAACATGAAACACAGCCAGAAGAAATTGACGTAGCCCATCGCTTCAATCAGAAACCCTGCTGTCGCATTCATAAACGTACGCGGTACGGCGGATAGGCTGGACAGCAGCGCAAACTGCGTGGCGGTAAATGCGGTATTGGTTTGTTGCGCCATATACGACACAAATGCTACCGTACCTAAGCCCACACCCACTGCCTCGGCAGCAATGACGACTGCCAGCATGGTTCGTTCTGATGCGCCCACATGCTCGAAATGTCCGAAACTTGCCAGCCACGCAAAACCTAAAATCGTAACCCATTGTACTAAACCAAAAAGCCACAATGCACGGTTTACGCCTAATTTGTTTACCCAAATGCCGCCGATAATCCCGAAAATCACCGCCGGCCACAACCCCGCATTTTTCGCAATCAAGCCGATGTCAGTTGCTGAGAAACCCATATCGATATAAAACGCGGGTGCCAGCGCAGTTGCCATACTGTCGCCCAGTTTATACAGCACGATAAAAGCCAAAATAATCAACGCCTGTTTAACGCTTTGACGAGTAAAGAAATCGCGGAACGGCTCAACAACGGTATCTTTAAACCCTTTTGCACCTACGGGTTGTTGTGCCGGTTCTCGCGCCACGAATAAAGTGGCAAGCAACCCTGGAATCATGAATAGCGCGGTAATGATGAAGACGGACGACCAAGGCATCCTATCGGCTAAAATCAGACTTAATGAAGCGGGAATCAACGAGGAAATACGATAGGCATTCACATACAGCGAGTTACCTAAAACCAACTCTTCATCGGATAACACTTCGCGACGGAAAGCGTCGATCACAATATCCTGACTGGCAGAAAAAAACGCCACAACCAAAGACAGCCCCAAAATAATGGACAAATGTTCTTGCGGGCGGACAAACGCATAGGCAGCCAAAAGCAGCAAAAGCGCGATCTGCATCACCAACATCCAGCCACGGCGCAAACCCAAAAACGGCAGGCGTACAGAGTCCAGGAGTGGAGACCAGATAAATTTCCAAGTGTAGGGAAAACCAATCAGGGCAAACAGGCCAATGGTCTTCAAATCAATCTTTTCGAGGCGCAGCCACGCTGGAATCAGGCTGTATAGGAAATAAAGCGGCAACCCCGATGTGAAGCCCGTAAAAATACAGATCAGCATATTGCGCGAAAAAATCCGCTGCATCGTGCTTGGTTGGGAGTCAGTCATAATGGGAGAACAACATCAAAAAGAAAGGCGCATTGTAACAAATCCTGTTCAAACAAACTTTAAACTATGCATAATAATCAAAAAGGTCCTTGGATTCGGATTTCAAGTGCAACACTATGGTACCAGTGGTTGGAACAGATTTAAGAATAAAACACTTGGCGTTTCGTAGCCAA
>ERZ772957.271-NODE-271-length-43717-cov-11.086872_pt1 | contig 43717 bp, 36 predicted proteins | sample MGYA00580682_ERZ772957 | MGnify/ENA primary metagenome ERZ772957 (study PRJEB29015, sample SAMEA2737921) | human oral metagenome | biome: human oral; feature: human-associated habitat; material: dental | place: China | collected 2025 ... | reverse complement strand
AAGGCAAGGGACTTTGACTCCCTCATGCGTTGGTTCGAATCCAGCTACCCCAGTTTAACTTTGCCGGCGTGGCGGAATTGGCAGACGCGCTGGACTCAAAATCCAGTGTCCTCACGGACGTGCCGGTTCGACCCCGGCCGCCGGTATTGCTTAAGTTTAGTAAAAGCCTTGTGTATCAAGGCTTTTTTGATTTTCTATCCCAAAATCTCTCCCAAATTTATATTCTATTCATAATTTGTTCAACCTCTTTAAACTCTTTATCAATCTTTTCAGTAAGTGTATGACCATAAACTTGTATCAACATTTGGATATCTTTATGACCTAAAATTTTAGCCACAACTCCCATATCTATATGACTATGAAGTAAATATGAGCCATAAGTGTGTCTAAGTCCTTGTTCTAGATCATAGTGAAAGAAGAGAAATTTCTCTTTGTTTTTTTATTTGTAGTAATGAGTTTATTCTTTTTCGTTCTTTTATCATGTTAGGCAGAACAGTAACTGTTTTATCATCTATTGGTACTGCTCGTATGGAGGTATCATTTTTTGCTTTTGTCCCCCCCCATGTTGTAGTGTTATATCTTCTATGTGTGTATAAATAATGGTCTTCTAACTTTGTATCATCATCAGTTATACCAATTGCTTCTCCATACCTCATGCCTGTTTTAGCTATGATATATAGAACATGATATATAACTGTTGTCTCATAGTCTAATTGTTTTTCCAGATAGTTTACTAATCTATGATAATCCTCAACACTATGAATATATTTTTCCTCGTTTTTTTGAGCTTCCTTTCCTGCAAAGAGTTCTACGTTACTTGTAAAATCATCAAGAACTATTTTATCTGATTGAGCTAATTGTATAGTTTTTCTAATTGTTGAATTGATTCTACTTAAGTAATCATATCCCACAGTCTCTCCATAGATATTCATAATTCTTTGATATTCTGTCGATTTTATATCAACTATTGCTCTATCTCCAAACAATTTTTTTATTGTTTCTCCATAAATCTGCTAATTTTTCTTTATAACTTCTTTTTAAGTCTAATTTTTAAGACATACCAAGTTTGATATAATTCAAGTCAATGTTTGTTACAATTTTCTTTTCTTCCTTAATTGATTTGTGAGCTTATCTAGATCAATTAGAGTTTAAAAATTGAAAATTTGTAGTTGTTAGTCTCGTCTTCGAAAGGTTTCGACAATCCAATAGGCTGTTGAAGTAGTGAAGGAAGCAAACGAAGCTTTTAGTTTGAGTGGTGTTCGTCCAAGTTTGAAAAGCGAATGGTGTTGAGATTTGCTTTGCAAGCAACGTTAGCGATTTTGGTGAAAAGCAAGGTCGTACTTTGTGATAACTCTATTGGGAGGAAGATATTTTTAAAAAAGTATTGACTTTGACCTAAGGGGAGGGTTTATAATGAGATTTGTAAGGAGGAAATGATGTATCAAATCAAAGAAGCTGCGCAGCTTTCAGGTATTTCTGTCAAAACACTGCATCACTATGATAAAATAGGTTTGCTTGTGCCGCAAAAGTCTGGAAACGGGTATCGCCTTTATAGTGAAGCAGATTTAGAGCGCCTGCAAATTATTTTATTTTACAAATATCTTGGATTTTCTTTAAAGAAAATAGCAGAGCTACTAGGTCAGAAAGAGCAGGAACTATTGCCTCACTTGAACAAGCAATTGCAGTTTTTGCAGCAGGAAAGGGAACATTTGGATACCTTGATTTCCACCTTACAAAAGACAATTCAAGCTCAAAAAGGAGAAAGAAAAATGACGACACAAGAAAAATTTGTTGGATTTACCTACGAAGACCATGCAAATTATTATCATCAAGCGGTTGAAACATACGGTCAAGAAGCAATGGACGAGTCTCGTACACGACAAGTTGGCAAAGAAACTGAGATGACGGAAGTATTTAACAAAGTTTTTCGCAATCTAGCTAACAATATGCAAAAAGGTCTAGCTGTAGAAGCACAAGAGAATTTATCAGAAGCCGAGCAGTTATTTCAAGCAATGAATATCTATGCCTTTGATTGCTCTCTGGAAGTTTTCGCTTTTATCGGAAAGGGTTATGTGGCAAATCCAGAATTTAAGAAAAATATTGACCAATTTGGAGTTGGAACAGCTCAATATGCAGCAGATGTTATCCAAGCATACGTTCACAAGTAAAATAAAAAATAGGGCAAATGCTAGTGTTCTGCATGGTAGCATTTGCTCTATTTTTAGTATTCCACACTTCCAGCAACCCAGCCAGTACAGAGAGCGACTGTAATATTAAATCCACCGGTATGAGCATTGATATCCAGCACTTCGCCAGCAAAATAAAGCCCAGAAACTAGTTTGCTTTCTAAAGTCTTGGGATTGATTTCCTTAAGATTGACACCGCCCTTGGTCACAAAAGATTTGGCTAGAGACATTTTGCCGATAATAGAAATCGGTAGAGCTTTGAGCTGTTGAATGAGCTCTTCTTTTTCTTTTCCAGTCAATTGTTTGCCTTTTTCAGGGAATGGCTGCGCGAAAAAGTCTGCAAGACGTTCAGGAAGTAATTGTTTGAGGCTATTTTTGAGCGATTTTTCTCGGTTATTTTCTAAAAATGCTGCCAAATCTTCCGCAGAAAACTGTGGTAAGACATCTAAATAAATGGTTTCACCACCTTTGAGGAAACTGGACATCCGTAGAGCAGCTGGACCAGATAAACCAAAATGAGTAAAGAGCAGGTCGTGGGTAATGATGTGTTTATTATAACGGATGGTGACATTAGCTAATGAAATCCCCTGTAAAGCCTTGTGTGGAAAGTCTGTCAAAAGTGGGCTTTCTGCAGCTTCTAGCTCTGTTATCGTATGGTTGAAATGGCGCGCAATCTCATAGCCAAAGCCAGTAGAGCCGGTTGAAGGATAGGATTTACCACCTGTGGTGACAATCAATCGGTCGCTGCTCCAAATGTGTTCACTTGACTTGATGATAAAGCAATCCGCGTTTTTCTTTACAGAAACCACTTCTGTCTGTGTCTTGATTGTAGCACCCAGCTCTTTTATTTTTTGTTCCAAGGCTTCAATAATTGTAGAAGATTTGTCTGTTGTTGGGAAAACGCGCCCGTGGTCTTCCACTTTAAGTTTCACGCCATTCTCGGTGAAAAAATTCAGGATGTCATGATTGTCAAACTGGGAAAAGACGCTGTAGAGGAAGCGACCGTTGACTGGTATGCCAGCTAATAAATCCTCTAAAGTGCCATTATTCGTCACATTGCAGCGTCCGCCACCTGTTCCGGCAAGTTTCTTACCTAAGCGTTTATTTTTTTCTAAGAGGAGAGTTTTTTGTCCATGAAAGGAGCTGGAAATAACAGCCATCATACCAGCAGGTCCTCCGCCTATCACGATTGTATCAAAATGGTTCATTGTACTTCTTTCTTTAAATGAATATGTCAAATTTTATTGTATCATAAATATGGTGAAATTCCTTGAAATCCGGAGCAAATTTGACAGTTAAGCCTTGATATGATAAGATTTAGATATATATCTAGAAAAAGCTTCAGAGGAAATTATGGCAATTGAAAAGACAGTCAGCGAGCTAGCCGAGATTTTAGGGATTAGCCGTCAGGCGATGAACAATCGGGTCAAAACTCTTGCGCCCGAAGATACCGACAAGAATGAAAAAGGGGTTACCGTTGTGACGCGCAGCGGTTTGATAAAGCTGGAAGAAATTTACAAAAAGACGATTTTTGAAGATGAACCGGTCAGCGAAGATGTCAAGCAACGTGAGCTCATGGAAATTTTGGTAGATGAGAAAAATGCAGAAATTGTTCGTTTGTATGACCAGTTAAAAGCAAAAGATGCTCAATTAGCTAAAAAAGATGAGCAATTGCGCGTGAAAGATGTGCAAATTGCTGAAAAAGATAAGCAATTAGATCAACAGCAACAACTGACTGCAAAGGCCATGAATGAACGTGAAACGTTGCTATTAGAATTAGACGAAGCTAAGGAAAAAGTACAAGCACAAGAGCAGAAAGGCTTCTTTGCAAGATTGTTTGGAAAATAGAGAGAATCTCGGTTGAAGAAACTGAGATTTTTTTATAGAATGAAAGGTATGGTAAAGGAAGAACTAGCAAACAATATCAATATCCTTGGCTCTTTTTGTGGAAAACGCGATTTGCCAGAATTAACACAGAAAGCTTTAGAAGATAAATATAGCCTAAAACAGGCTGATGTTATGGTGCTGTTTGGTGGGAGTATTCTAGCGGGTGGAAATATTCTAGCGCAGGCTATGTTCGCGAATATCGCAAAGATTTATGTGATTGTTGGTGGCGCGGGTCATACGACTGATACTTTGCGCCAAGTAGTCGCTAAAGAGTATCCGAAAATAGAAACACAAACTTTGTCAGAGGCAGAAATTTTCAATGCTTACTTGAAAGAAAAGTATAACTTAGCAGCTGATTATTTGGAGTGCCGCTCGACCAATTGTGGAAACAACATCACTTATTTATTGGATTTGTTGGAGCACGAAAAGATTGATTATCAGTCTATTATTTTTTGTCAGGATGCCACTATGCAGGAACGAATGGACGCAGGGCTTAGAAAGTACCTCTCTAAGGAAAAGAAAATTATCAATTTTGCTGCATATCATGCAGAAGTGACGGTGAAAGAAGAACAGTTGACTTTTAAACAGAAACTTCATGGTATGTAGGCAATGGAGCGTTACATCAGTTTGTTAATGGGAGAAATTCCACGATTAACAGACAATGCAACTGGGTACGGACCAAAAGGAAAAAACTATATTGCGCATGTGGAGATTCCGACAGAGGTCAGAATAGCTTTTGAAGCATTAAAACAAGATTATGCTGACTTAATCCGTCTAGCAAATCCTCTCTATGCTTTAGTTGATGAAAAATAAGTTAAAGGAGAATGATGAAACAACAGCGTTTAGGTTTTCAAAAACTCTATCAAAATCTTGATAAAATTCTATTTTTGTTTTTTATTATTTTTATGCTGACAGAATATGCTTGGTTGCCTTTTAATTCGTGGGCGGCAGGTACTTTGCTTCGTCAGACGGGCTATCAATTTCTATCGTATAACAATGTAGTTGGAGTGTTATCTAGTCATCCTCTAGTTACTCTCGCTTTTGTCCTCTTGTTTTTAGCCAATCTGTTGGTCGCTTATGTTCAAATCACACTTCTTTTTTTAGGAGCGCACAATCTATTGACTCAAGAAAAGCGAACACTCTTGAAATTTACCAAGAAAACCATAGCAGACAGTTTGCTCACCTTAAAGCAGGCACGTCCTAGTAAAATCTTGTTTGTCTTGCTCTACATCGCTCTGCTCTTTCCTTTTCTCCGAAAAATCCTCAAAATTTACTATCTAAACAAAATTTTAGTTCCAAATTTTATCTTAACTTATTTGAAAGAGACGTATTTTTGGGGTGCTGTCGTCCTGACCCTGCTTGTATGGCTGATGTTATTGATTGCGGTCAAGCTGATGTTTGCCTTGCCAAAAATCTTTTTTGAAAATTCTTCCGTAAGAGAAGCGGTGCAGTTCAGCTTAGAAAAAACTAAGAAACGAACTTTCTTTTATTCTTGGCAGTTGTTTTGGATTGTGACCAAGACTTTTCTCTTCTTTTTTGGAATGGCTCTGCCTCTCTTTCTTTTACAGCATGTTGCAGACGGTCATTCCAATCAAGTGGCAACGATTGCTGGTGTGATGAATTATGTGTTGCTGAAAAATGCTCACTATCTGATGTTGAGCTACTTCTTGATTAAATTTGTTTCTTTTCTAACTGAGCAAGGCTTGGCGGATTGTCCGCGGCGGAAGTTCGATCGCGTTTTGCGCTGGCTTGTGATTTCCATTGCTTCTATATTCTTTGCTGTAGAAGGTTATATGTATCTCATTTTTCCATTGGAAACTGTTCCTGTTACGATTTCTCACCGAGGAGTGTCGCAGAAAAATGGTGTACAAAATACGATTCAATCATTAGAAAAGACTGCCTTACTAAAGCCAGATTATGTTGAAATGGATGTGCAAGAGACAAAAGATGGTCAATTTGTCATGATGCACGATGCTAATCTTTTAAATTTGGTGGGTGTCAATACAAGCCCACAGGATTTGACCTTGGCAGAACTAACTGATTTAGATGTTTCAGAAAATGGCTATCGGACAAAAATTTCCAGTTTTGATGCGTATCTCAAACGTGCCAACGAATTGGGACAGCGGCTGCTCATTGAAATCAAAACCAGCAAAAAAGATTCTTCGGATATGATGGAGCGCTTTTTGAAAAAATATGGCCCAACGATTAAAAAGTACGGGCATCAAATGCATTCATTGGACTATCGCGTGATTGAAAAGGTTGTGAAATACGATGCCAGCATTAAAAGCTTTTTTATCTTGCCTTATAATACAATCTTTCCACGAACCAAAGCTAGCGGTTATACTATGGAATATTCCACACTGGATGAAAACTTTGTTTCTAAGTTGTGGCAAGCCGATAAATTGCTCTATGATTGGACGGTCAACGATGTAAACAGCATTGCAAAATCTTTCCGCTTGAATGTTGACGGTATCATAACGGACGATGTTCAACTGGTGCAAAGTTCCATTAAAGAGTTGAAAGACAATCCAAAATATACAGACTTACTCCTCAATAAAGCCTTTGATTTCTTTAATTTTACATAAAATAGCCCCCTCTTAGCAATGAACTAGGAGGGGGTAGGCTTTTTGAGATTTGTTTTAAAACGGCATTTTGCCTGCAAAGGCACCTAATTTTTTCTTAGTTGCGGCATCAATTTCTGCGAGGGCAGCGTTGATAGCTTGGGTTGTCATGTCAGATAAAGTTTCTAAGTCTTCTGGGTCGACAACAGCTTCTTGGAAGTCGATTTTGACGACTTTTTTATCACCTGTAAGAGTTGCGACCACGAGGTCTTGGGCAGATTTGCCAACAAATTCTGTCGCAGCAAGTTCGGCTTGCCCTTTTTCCATTTGTTTTTGCAATTTTTGTGCTTGTTTCATCATGGATTGCATGTTCATCATTGTTTTAGTTCTCCTTAATTTTCAAACATTAACATCTTATTTTACCATATCTGGCACATCTAAGCTAGAGTTTGCTAGGTCAATGGTCAAATGATAGTCGGTATTATCGCGGACGGTGTGTTCAAAGTCGGTTGTGTAGAGGACAAGGCGAAGTGTATCGCCTGTTTTCATTTTGTAAATGGTTGGCTGCAATTCAAAAGAAAATTCTAACCATTGATTTGGTGTGACTTCTTCGACGGTTAGCAAATCGTTGCGGTTTTGCAGATTGAGAAATCCTTTGGTGATGACGCGGTGAGGTGTCTCTTTGAAAGGCAATTCCATTAAATGATCTAGCATGTAGTAACGCCCGTTGTCCATGACTTTTGGTGCAAGGACGCCAGGAATTGGGGTGAGGCGTTTAGCTTGCCCAAGATCTAATAGCTGTGCAGAAATCAAGCCTTTATCGGTACTGGATTTTAGGCGCAGATTGAGCTTAGCGGGACCGTTAAGGAAAAGGTCTTTTTCTAAGGTGAAGTCAACGGTCACTTGATTGACTTTTCCATCAAAGAGTTCATTTTTGAAGGTTTGATAGGTCTTGCTGAAACGCTTGTAGTCCGTATCAGAGTAAGCATTTTGAATATCTTGAGTAGTACTACTTAGATTGAAATGAGTGTAGTGCTCTTGATTGCCGAAATTCTTTAGTGACAACCAGCTTTGTGCTTGACTATTGTCTTGCCAGATCACAGTTGGCAATTCAAAGTGGGAATTGTAGCCCAGCAGTTTCTTGCTGAGAAGTGCATTCATAGATTCACGAAAGTCAATGGATTGCCAATTGTTCATGTAAACGTGAGCGCCATTGTGGAAAAACAAATGCTTTTTGATGTTTTGTGGCAGGGCGTGGAACATGTTGTAAACATTCAGCGGTTTGACATTCCAGTCTTGGGAGCCATGAGTGAAGACGACTTCGGCTTTGACCTTGTGTGCGTGAATCAGATAGTTTCTGTCATGCCAAAATTGATTATAATCACCCGTTTCGCGCTCCAAATTTGCTTTTAATGTTTTGAGGCTCTTTTGATACTCGGCATTGTGACGAAGACGTTCGCCCGCTAGAAGATTGCGTGAGTAAGTTAATTCTGTCAAAGAGTCAAAATCTTCACCGGGATAGCCGCCGGGGCTTGTCACTAAGCCATTTTCACGATAGTAATTGTACCAAGAAGAAATTCCAGCTTCGGCAATAATAACCTCCAGCCCTTCTACGCCAGTCGTAGCCAGTCCATTTGACAAGGTTCCGAGGTAAGAAATTCCTGTTGTAGCAACCTTTCCATTGGACCAAGTGGCTTTGATTTCTCGCTGTCTGGTATGGTCTGTGAACGCACGGCAACGACCATTAAGCCAATCAATAACGTTTTTATAAGCCTCGATTTGATAATAATCTCCGCTCGTCATAAGCCCCTCAGAGTCCTTGGTTCCCACACCTGATACATATAAATTAGCAAAACCACGAGTAAGAAGGTAGTCATTGAGTGTATAAGTTCCGATATGACCGAGTGTTTCTTCTGCTTGCTCCACCAATACTGCTTGACCTTGTGGTTCAACCAAGCAAACTTCAGAGTCATGGACGGTGATTTTTCCGGCCTCTTTTTTAACCAAATTCACATTCATGTTATAAAGTGCTTTGTCGCTGGCTTTGTCGTTGGTTCCTTGGTGATAAGGGCTAGCAGTCATGACAGCAGGAATTTGTCCATCAAAATGAGGACGAATGATGCTGACCTTAATCAAATCAGGCAGCCCATCTTCGTCGGTATTCACGCGCGATTCCACATAGACCACTTCGCGGATAGCATTATGGCTAGTAAAGGTCGCAAGACTTTTACCATTGAAATAGTGGTAGGTATTGTCTTCAGGGATCAAGCCGTCGCTCACTAGTTTATCAATCAAGTGATTGCCGTTTTTGGTGCGTGTGTTGAGCAATTGATAGAGATTTTCGAGTAGATTTCCATAGGTAATGGGAAAGTTTATGTCCTTGCGGAATGTTTCTACATCATCAAAGTCAACAAAGGGCACAAATTCCAGTAATTGAAAAGCAATCGTATAAAAAATCTCTGCTGTCAATTCTTGCTTGGACGTAAAAAAGCTGAGTAAGTCTGTATTTGAATTGGCAACCAAAGATTTTAAGGCATAGTCTGTATTTTTATAATTAAAAAAAGTTCTACATACAAAAGTCTCTAAATTTTCTTTATCAGGATGCTCTGGGCGGAAAGAAAATCCAATGCTTTCCATTTCAGCCAGCATTTTTTCGTTTGTTTCTGGTGTATAACTATACTGATTATAGCGCATATTTTTACTCCTTTTTTACATTTTGTCAAAAAATAACCTTTACATTATCCATTGTAACTGATAAAATAGGATTTGTCTAAAATTTTTTTAATTAAAGAGGAGAACAAAAATGGACGTCACATGGATTGTGAAATATATTACAGAATTTCTTGGAACGGCAATTCTCATTATCTTGGGGAACGGAGCTGTTGCCAATGTTGAGTTAAAGGGTACGAAAGGTCATCAAAGTGGCTGGTTAGTCATTGCAGTTGGTTACGGTATGGGGGTTATGATTCCTGCTCTTATGTTTGGAAATGTATCAGGAAACCATATCAATCCTGCATTCACACTAGGACTTGCGATTAGCGGATACTTCCCTTGGGCACAAGTTGCGCCTTACATTATTGCACAATTATTGGGAGCGATATTTGGACAAGCATTAGTAGTAGCAAGTCACCGCCCTTACTATTTGCAAACAACAAATCCTAATGCGATTTTGGGATCATTTTCAACTATTGTAAATACGGATGACGGAAGCAAGAAATCACATGCTGCTTCTATGATAAATGGTTTTGTCAATGAATTTATTGGTTCATTTATCTTGTTCTTTGCAGCAATGGCCATGACCAAAAACTATTTTGGTGCAGAAGTTGTTAAATATGCTGCTACTCGTGGAGTGGATGCTACTCAAATCCAAGGAAAAGTTGCAATTGGTTCTCACATCAATGCCGGACTTGCTGTTGCCCACTTAGCACTTGGTTTCCTTGTCATGGCATTGGTAACGTCACTTGGTGGTCCTACAGGTCCAGGTTTGAACCCTGCACGTGACTTAGGCCCACGTATTCTTCATTTCCTTCTTCCAAAATCAGTTCTTGGTGAGCATAAAGGAGATTCAAAATGGTGGTATGCTTGGGTGCCAGTCGTATCTCCAATTCTTGCCGGTATTGCTGCAGTAGCACTTTACAAGATGATTTATGGGTAAGTTGTCAAAAAAGAAACGGTTCGTTACGAGCCGTTTTTTGATAACGAAGAGATAAGATTGAGCGAAAAAATGGATAAGTGACTAGGCGCTTGCTAATATAAAATGCTATACTAAAGAGTAAGGATAATAACAGTAATGGGAGTGAGACAGCAAAACTGATTTTTTGCAAAGTAGCAATTTTTGTCCCGCTCCTACCTTTTGTTTGGGAGAGATGAAATGGAATTAGATAAACTAAGTGGGAGACGGACTCTATTGTTCGGTATTTTGGCGATTATTTTTGGCGTTATTATTATTGCAAACGGTGTTGATTTTACAAAATTTGCCCTAGATTTATTGGTCATTTACTTTTTATTTGTCGGAGTTATCAATCTTTTTTTCCGTTTCTTAGTGAAGAAAAATCGTATCAGTCTTGGTTCTGCCCTCCTCCATGTTTTGGTAGGGCTGGTTGTTGGCTTTCTTAACCGTGCCAGCAATCTGCCAGTCAATATTGTCATTATTATATTGGGCTGCTATCAGTTGTGTACGGCGGCAGTCTATGGCATTACATATCTTCTCTATCGGCAGAATAAGTTAAAAGGTGGTTTTCGTTATCTTTTTGATACCTTGCTTTATGGCGGGATTGGACTGACAACTGTCTTTTCTCCCAGCACGGATGGTAGGATGCAATTTTTGATTGTTGGTATTTATCTGATATTACTAGGCTTTTCTAATGTTCGAGATGGTCTTATGTTCAACACCGATGTGGAGAAAAAACAACTTCGACGCCGTATTCGGATTAACCTGCCTATCATTATCGCTGCCTTTTTCCCAGCAGAGCAACTGAATCGCTTTAATCGTTTTTTACAAGGTGAAAAAAAGAAACCACAAAAGGTTTATAGTAGTATCCGAGACGAAGAAAAGCCCGTTGACTTAGAGGTGCTAATCCATACGTCAGACCAGAATCTTTTTGGGATGATTGGACACGTTGATATTTGCTATAAAGGAAAAGTTATTTCCTATGGTAGTTATGATGTTTTTTCAGAGCGTTTATTCGGCACGATTGGAGATGGTGTCTTGTTTAAAGTAGATAAAGACGCTTATATTGACTTGTGCAAAGAAGAAAGCAAAAAAACTTTGTTTGGTTATGGGTTATCTTTGACAGATGAGCAAAAGCTAGCTGTGGAGAAACGGTTGGCTGAGATTGATGAGTTGTTGGAAGTGTGGGATCCACCGGCGGATTTGAAAGATGGTAAGCGCACGTATGCTTATAAATTGAAACATGAGTTGAATGCTCGTTTATATAAGTTTAAAACAAGTCGTTTTAAGACTTATTTTATCCTGTCTACCAATTGCTGTCTGCTAGCCGATAGCATTATCGGACAGGCTGGAACAGCCATTTTAGATATGCGTGGGATTATTGCGCCGGGAACTTATCAGTCTTACCTTCAATATGAATTTGAGTCAGCAAATGAGCTGGTAGTGGCACAAAATATTTATCAGTAATAGCACAATTTTTTCTATTTTTACATAAATATTTGTAAAATACACAAAAATTATTTAAAATAGAAAGGCTTGGAGGAATTTATGTGTTCAACAAATAAAATTGTAAATACGATACCAGTATTAAAAATCAATAATCGAAAAAACAATCTTGCATTTTATTGTCAAACTTTGGGAATGAAAAATTTGCTAGAGGAAGGAGCTTTTGTCAGTCTTGGAGATCAGACAAAAGTTGAAAAATTGCAGCTAGAAGAGTCGCCCAGTATGCGCACTCGCAAAGTTGTTGGGACTAAGAAATTAGCGAAAATTGTCATCAAAGTAGCTAATCCACGAGAAATTGAAGCACTTTTAGCGCGTGGTAGCAAAGTCGATTATCTTTACCAAGGTGACAATGGCTATGCTTTTGAAGCAACTTCGCCGGAAGGAGATAGATTTTTACTGCATAGCGAGGAAGATTGGACAACCTTACAGAGAATAATGATCGCACCAGCATTTGCACCGCTAGAGGATTTTGTAGGGCTCAGCCAATTTACTATAGAGCAGATTCACATCAATGTTCCAGATGAGGAAAAAGCAGTCACTTTTTATCAGGAATGGTTAGGAAATCAGTCTGTTCTAACATTCTCACAAGCAAGCGGAGCAGATTTATTGACGGAGAGTACTCAAACTTGGGATTTGGCAATGATTAAATTTACAGTTGAGCAATTTGATGTGGAAGCGTTGCGCGATTTATCTCAAGGAAGAGAAATTTTTGTTCCTAAATCGGGCAAATTTTTCCTGACCAAAGATGAGAGCCAAATTGAAGTTTGGATTGAAGCGGTATGAGTTCAAGCAAGATTCTCTCAAAAGTCGAAGAACAGATAGCACAACAAATCTATCCTGGAGCTAGCTTAGCTTTGTATACTCGTGGAGAGTGGCAAGAATATTATCTTGGTGAGAGTAATCCTGAGCGCAGTGAGAAAAGCCGAGCAGGACTGGTCTATGACTTAGCAAGTGTCAGTAAGGTTGTGGGTGTCGGAACGATTTTGGCTTTTCTATTCCATGAGAAAAAACTCGATTTAGATGCGCCTCTGACACAATATTATCCCGCTTTTCATGACAATTCTGTCACGGTAGGTCAGCTGGCTACTCACACATCAGGGCTAGATCCCTTTATCTCCAATCGAGATGCACTCAATGCGGTCGAATTGAAAGAGGCGCTAAATCATTTGAAAGTGCTTGATAACAAGCATTTTCGTTATACTGATGTGAATTTTTTATTGCTGGGTTTTATGGTAGAAGAAATTTTTCATTCTGCTTTGAGTGACATTTTTGAACAGAAAATTTTTCAGCCTTGGGGTATGAAAGAAACAGCGTTTGGTCCTGTCGCACAAGCGGTGCCAACGGTTCGCGGTGTGAAAGCAGGGATTGTACATGACCCCAAAGCGCGTGTGTTGGGCAGACACGCTGGTAGTGCAGGCTTGTTTTCGACAGTTCGGGATTTGAAGCTCTTTTTGGAGCATTATTTACAGGATGACTTTGCAGCAACTTTGACAAAAAATTTCTCAAAGGAGATTGGAAAAACACGCAGTCTTGCTTGGGATTTAGACAAAGAGTGGTTGCAACACACAGGCTACACAGGAACATTTATTATGTTTAATCGTTTGCAGCAGAAAGCGGTCATCTTCCTTTCCAACCGAACGTATGAGAAAGACGAACGTGCACAATGGATTTTAGACCGCAATGAGCTCATGGATTTGATTAAACAAAATCTGTAAAATGAAGACAGTTAGGATAAGAGCTGGATTTCCTGCTCTTTTTCGCTGTTTTAAAAGTTGAAATAAATTAGTTTGGAATATAAAAGGAATTGACTACTAACGATCGCTTTTTTCTATGAATTATATTAAAATAATAGATGAAGTATTGTGATGTAGAGAGAGAATATGACAAAAAAAGTAGGTGCCGGTCGGGCACATAGTAAGATTATTTTGATAGGGGAGCATGCCGTTGTCTATGGCTACCCTGCTTTGTCTCTACCTTTAACTAATATTGAAGTGACTTGTCGCATTTTGCCGTCAGATCATGCGTGGATTTTGTATAAGGAAGATACCCTTTCTATGGCGGTTTTTGCTTCTTTGGAATTTCTAGGGGTGCAAGAGGCTTATATTCGCTGTGAGATTGAGTCCATGGTGCCTGAAAAGCGCGGAATGGGTTCTTCTGCGGCAGTGAGTATTGCTGCGATTCGAGCTGTTTTTGACTATTATGAACAGGAGTTGGATAGGGAAACTCTGGAGATTTTAGCCAATCGGGCAGAGATGATTGCCCACATGAATCCGAGTGGTTTGGATGCTAAGACTTGCTTGAGCGATCGTGCTATTAAATTCATCAAAAATGTTGGTTTTTCAGAATTTGAGACGAATCTCGGAGCCTATCTTGTGATTGCAGACACAGGGATTTATGGGCATACACGGGAAGCTATCCAAGAAGTTGAGCAACTCGGAATGACCGCTTTGCCACATCTTCACCAGCTTGGAAAATTAACCAATGAAGTTGAAGAAGCTTTGAAAGTAAAAGATTTAGAGAGAATCGGGATAGCCATGTCAGAAGCTCATCTCAGCTTAAAAAATCTAGGCGTGAGTTGCCCTGAAGCCGATCGACTTGTTGCCACAGCGCAAGAAAATGGAGCGCTTGGTGCGAAAATGAGTGGTGGTGGTCTAGGTGGCTGCATTATCGCTCTAGTGGCGAGCAAAGAAAAGGCTGTCAGTTTGGCTGATTTATTGAGGGAGAAAGGAGCGGTAAACACATGGATCGAAAGTCTGTAAAGGTGCGGTCTTATGCCAATATTGCCATTATCAAATATTGGGGTAAGAAAGATACTGTCAAGATAATTCCTGCAACGAGCAGTATTTCTTTGACCTTGGAAAATATGTACACAGAAACAACTCTGTCTAGCTTACCAGTGAGTGCCCAGTCAGATGAATTTTACATCAATGGTGTTCTGCAAGATCAAGCTGAACATAAAAAAATGAGCAATATTGTAGATCGTTTTCGTCCTCAAGGAGCTGGTTTTGTACGAATTGATACAAAAAATAATATGCCGACAGCAGCGGGGCTTTCATCTAGTTCAAGCGGTTTGTCTGCGCTTGTTAAGGCTTGTAATGACTTTTTTGAATTGCACTTGTCCACAAAAGAGCAAGCACAAAAAGCAAAATTAGCTTCTGGGTCTTCCTCACGGAGTTTTTATGGACCGATTGCAGCTTGGGACAAGGATAGCGGAGAGATTTATCCAGTAAAGACAGATTTGAAATTAGCGATGATAATGCTGGTTTTGTATGATCAGAAAAAGCCGATTTCAAGTCGTGAGGGAATGAAACGCTGTGCAGAAACCTCCACGACATTTAGTGATTGGGTGAGACAGTCCGAAGAAGATTATAAATCCATGTTGACTTATTTGTCTAACAATGATTTTGCTAAGGTGGGAGAATTAACAGAAAAAAATGCGCTTGCCATGCATGCTACCACTCAGACAGCAACGCCAGCGTTTTCTTACCTGACCGAAAAAAGCTATGAAGCAATGGACTTCATCAAACAATTACGCAGTCAAGGAGAGCGTTGTTATTTCACTATGGATGCAGGACCAAATGTAAAAGTGCTGTGTTTGGAAGAAGATTTGGAGCATTTGGTGCCGATATTTGCAGAAAAATACCGCCTCATTGTCTCTAAAACGAAGGAATTGCCAGATGACTAAAACAGTAAGAACATGCGGGAAATTGTATTTGGCAGGGGAATACTCTGTATTGACAGCGGGACAAGGCGCGATTCTGAAAAATATTCCGATTTATATGACGGGAAAAATTCATTTTTCTGAACGTTATCAGTTGTTTTCAGATATGTTTGACCATACTGTGGATTTGACACCTGATGATGAGTACAGTCTCATTCAGGATACAGTTGCTGTTATGAATGAGTTTTTACAAAGTCGATCCATTTCACTACGTCCCTTTTTCTTAACCATTACTGGAAAAATGGAGCAAGATGGAAAAAAATTTGGTCTTGGCTCTAGTGGGAGTGTCGTAGTTTTAACCATACGAGCAATAACGGCCTTGTATGGTCTGGCGTTATCTGCTGAGGAAACCTTTAAGCTGGCAGCCTATGTCCTTCTTAAACGTGGGGACAATGGCTCAATGGGAGATGTGGCTTGTATCGCTTATGAAGATTTGATTTATTACCAATCTTTTGACCGCAAAAGAATAGCGGAGCAGATCAATGAGTCGCCCTTAGAAAGTATATTAGCTCAGGATTGGGGAACTGTCATTCGGAGAATCCAACCACAACTTACATTTGATTTTTTTGTAGGCTGGACAAAAGAACCAGCTATTTCTAGAGATCTTATCAATCAGGTCAAATCAGCAATTTCATCCAGTTTTCTAACACAAACACAAGAAGAAGTTCTTCGACTGGAGAAGGCGCTGCTTGCTGGTGAGAAAGAAATTATGAAAGAAAGCCTAGAAAAGGTTAGCCACCTATTGGCGGAACTTAGCCCCGCTATTTACAATGAAAAACTGAGAGCTTTAAAAAGAGCCAGTCAAGGATTGGACTGTGTGGCAAAGAGTAGCGGTGCTGGCGGTGGTGACTGCGGCATAGCATTGTCATTTAGCGAGACAGATAGTCAAATCTTAGTGGAACGTTGGCGGGGGGCAGGAATTGACCTTTTATATAAGGAAAGGTGGGGAATGGATGAATAAAAATCGCAAAGACGAACACATAAGATATGCGCTTGAGTACGATTCGCCTTATAATAGTTTTGATGACATGGAGCTTATTCATTGCTCGCTTCCTAAGTATGATTTGGACGAGATTGATTTGACGACGCAGTTTGCAGGCAGAGATTGGGAATTTCCGTTTTACATCAATGCTATGACAGGTGGAAGTGAGAAAGGGAAGGGCATCAATCAGCGCTTGGCACAAGTTGCAGAAGCTTGCGGTATTCTTTTTGTCACAGGCTCTTACAGTGCTGCCTTGAATAATCCAACAGATGACTCATATACTGTCAAGCAAGATAAGCCAAACCTGCTCCTTGCAACGAATATTGGACTGGATAAGCCGTATTCCTCAGGGCAGCAGGCAATCACAGACCTTCATCCTCTTTTTTTGCAAGTGCATGTCAATCTCATGCAAGAATTGCTCATGCCAGAAGGAGAACGCTCTTTTAAAACTTGGCGAGCACATTTAAAAGATTATGCTGAGCAAAGCACAGTCCCGGTAGTGTTGAAAGAGGTTGGCTTTGGTATGGATTTGGCAACGATCGAAACTGCTTATGACCTCGGTATTCGAACGGTTGATCTTTCTGGTCGTGGCGGAACGAGCTTCGCCTATATTGAAAACAGGCGCGGTGGCAATCGAGACTATCTCAATGATTGGGGGCAATCGACACTCCAAGCCTTACTAAATGCTCAGCCGATGATGGATAAAATGGATATTTTGGTGAGTGGTGGCGTACGGCAGCCGCTTGATATGGTGAAGGCTTTTGTGTTAGGAGCTAAGGCTGTAGGACTTTCACGCACCATGTTAGAATTGATTGAGACATATTCGGTGGATGAAGTCATCACGATTGTAAACGGTTGGAAAGAAGATTTGCGTTTGATTATGTGTGCACTTGGTTGCCAAAATTTGCCGGAATTAAGACGAGTGCCTTATCTTTTGTATGGACGTTTGCGAGAAGCACAAGATCAACTAAATAAAGAAATCCGATGAGTTTTTTCACTTATCGGATTCTTTTTTTTCTATGATTTTTGACGAATGTTTTCTAAAATTTCTTGTGCTCTTTTGAGACTAAAATGTTTCTCAGAAATGAGTTGAGAAACCAGAAGAGCGATTTCTGTATCCTTAGCTCCTGCTAAAAGAGCGAGAGATTTGGCTTGTAGCTTCATGTGACCGTGCTGGATACCGGTGCTGACCAGGGCTTTTAGAGCCGCAAAATTTTGCGCTAAGCCGATAGACGCAATAATACTGGCTAACTCTTTGGCGGTTGGTTGTTTTAGCAAGTCAAAGCTAACTTCCACCGTAGGGTTGAGCCCAATGGAGCCCCCTTTTGTAGCAATGGGAAGAGGAAGAGTAATCTCTCCGCAGAGCGTTTGAGTGGCTTCCTTGATTGACCAAGTAGTCAATCCTTGATAGGAACCATTTCTACTAGCATAGGCATGCGCACCAGCTTCAATCGCCCGCCAATCATTTCCTGTTGCTAATACGACAGCGTCAATTCCGTTGAAAATGCCTTTATTGTGGGTGCTGGCACGATATGGGTCTTGCTTGGCAAATTGGCTTGCTAGCACGATTTTTTTAGCAATGTCAATGGCTTCTGATTTATTTCGACTGAGAAAACGAATATCAATTTCACAGGTGGCAGTGACCAAGGCTTCTGTTGCATAATTTGATAGAATTGCCATCAAGCTTTCACCGCCAGTCAACTCTTCTAATGGTGTTTTCAACGCTTCTAGCATGGTATTGAGGATATTGGCGCCCATAGCTTCTTGGGTGTCAACTGTTAGATAAACGACTAAAAATTCAGCTTCGCCATTTAGCCATTCTACACGTAAATCGCATGCGCCGCCACCGCGGTTGACAATCGATGGGTGTGCTTGATTGGCCAATTCTAATAACTCTTGCTTGTGGTTTTGGATATTTTTTATAGCTACTTCAATATTTGCTACTTGATAGAGAGCAACTTGTCCAATCATTTGGCGATTGTGAATAGTCGTTTTGAAGCCCCCAGAGCGTTTAATAATTTTTGCTGCAAAGCTAGCAGCCGCAACGACAGAGGGCTCTTCTGTTACGAAAGGTACCTGATAAACTTGCTCGTCTACCACAACATCAGGAACGAAAGAGTAGGGCAGAGCAAATGTCGCCAGAACATTTTCGCTCATTTGGTCGGCTGTTGAGAGAGGGAGCATGTGATTATGTTCAAGGTTTGTTTGATTATCCTCGTTTAGTAAGTGATAGTCTTTTAAAATTTGCAAACGTTCTTGCAATGATTTTTTGGAAAAACCCGTCCAACTTATTTTCATATTATTTTTCCACCTTGATATATCTGCGTTGGTGCTCAACAATTTCTGCTAAAGCAAAGTCTTGATTTTCATAGCCTGTGAAGTTAGCAGAGCTATTTTCATCTAGTTTTGCTTCTTCAAAAAATACCTTCTCATAATCTGGAATGCTTAGAGGCGTTCGGCTGTCAAGTTTTTCCATACGATTGGTTTCAAGCTGTTGCTCAAAGCCTGCTACGAGCTGCCCACTAAAGATTTCTGATACAGCTCCACTTCCGTAGCTAAAGAGCGCAATGCGGTCACCTGCTTTGAGTGTCGTACTATTTTCAAGTAGGGAAAGGAGACCTAAAAAGAGGGAGCCCGTGTAGATATTCCCTACCTTTTGGCTGTAAAGAATGGATTGCTCAAAATTTTCTTGCAGTTGTGCTTGTTGCTCGCTTGGCAATGTCTTATCCATAATCTTTTTCATACCTTTTAAAGCTAATTTAGGATAAGGCAAATGGAAGCAAACTGCTGCAAAATCTTTTAAGGACACTTGATTTCGCTTTTGGTACTCCGCCCAAGTTGTTTTTAGACTGTCTAAATACTGTTGCGTAGAATACATGCCATTGACAAACGGCGTTGTCGAATAATTTGGCCGCCAAAAGTCCATAATATCTCGTGTTTGAGCAACATTGTCCTCATTGAAGGCTAGAATTCGTGGATGACTAGTGATGAGCATAGCTATCGAACCAGCGCCTTGTGTCGGCTCGCCCGGTGTTCCAATCCCGTATTTGGCAATGTCACTAGCGATGACCAAGACCTTTGAGTCTGGATGTTTTTCAACGTGTAGTTTTGCATAATCCAGTGCGGCAGTAGCACTATAGCATGCTTCTTTCATTTCAAAACTACGCGCAAATGGCTGAATTCCAAGCAAACCATGAATAAAAACAGCAGAAGCCTTGCTTTGGTCAATTCCAGATTCACTGGCCACAATTACCATGTCAATAGCCTGTTTATCTTCTTTGGCCAAAATAGATGCTGCTGCACTCGCTCCCATGGTTACAATATCCTCTGTGACAGGGGCGATACTGATTTCTTTTAATAAAAGCCCCTTACTTAGTTTTTCTGGGTCAATGTTGCGTGCGGCTGCTAAATTTTCTAATTTTAATACATAGTTGGTTGTTGCAAAACCAATCTTATCAATTCCAATTGTCATCATTACCTCTATATATTTCGGTTTCATGTAAATATTATTCTATTCCATTTTATCATAATTCAAGTGGAAACTGAGAAAAAGACCATCTTAAGATAAGAAGGGCTTTAGACAGTTTGGTTGTTTTTGTTGAATTACGAAGAATGGTGTTTTTGCAGATAATGGTAGAGTCTGAGCACCACCGTACCACTTGCCATTCCAATTGAAATGACCAAGGCTAAAATCACTACCAAGGTAGCATTAACCATAGCATGACTATAATTTCCGGTAACAAAAAAGGCAGTTGTACGATAAGAAAGATAGCCCGGAACTAATGGAGCTAAAATGGCTAAGATAAAGACGACAGCAGGGGTCTTATAGAGAATGCTCAAAACTTGACTAATGCAAGATCCGATAATAGCTGCAATAAACGTAGCAATAATCACATTTGTTGGGCCTTTTAATACATAATACAAAAGCCAGATGAACATTCCAAGGATTCCTCCTGGGATTAACATACTTTTTTGAACATTTAAAACGATTAAGAACATTACAATTGCAAGAAAACTTGCAGCAGCTTGTAGTAAGACAGTCAATGGATTCACCTTTTATTTCATTAGGACAAGAGCTACGGAAGTACCAGCTCCGAGTGCTAAAGTGATCAACAGCGTTTCAAAGATTTTGCTCATTCCGGAGTTGAGATGATTGGTCATCAAATCACGCACGGCATTGGTCAGAGCAATACCGGGAACAAAAGGCATGACAGCACCAGCGATGATTAAGTCAGCACTGGAAGGAAAGCCAGAATAGCGCGCCCAGATCTGTGCCAGCAGACCAAAAATAAAAGCTCCTGCAAAAGCTGTGACAAAAGGAATGCGCACGTATTTATTGACCGAAAGAGAAAAGGCAAAGCCAAAGAAGGTTGCAAGAGCAGCGCCGAGCGCATCATAGAGATTGCCACCAAACATGATAGAGAAAAAAGGGGCACTAATAGTAGCAGCTAGCGTTAGCTGTTTATTTGTATAAGGCGCTTTTTTCTTTTTTAGCTGGGCTAATTTCTCAAACGCTTCTTCAAGAGTGATATCTCCACTAACCAGTTCACGTGATACTTGATTGACATCACATACTTTTTCAATATTATAATTTGAATGAGTGATACGTTTCATCCGCGAAATGTTGGTGTTTTCAATTGAAAAGAAAATGGCAACTGGCATTGCGAGAGCATTACAATCTATAATCCCTTGAGAATGGGCAATCCGAATCATCGTATCTTCTACCCGATAAATCTCAGAGCCACTCTGAAGCAAAAGTGTGCCTGCTAACATCAAGACATCAACAGCTAGATTGAATTGTTCTTCCCTTTCTAAATTTCGTTTCTCCACCATTTCTATATCCTTTTCTTTTAACTAACAATAAGTCTATTATAGCATAAAAAAGAAGAAAACCAGCTGGAATTTCCAACTGGTTTTTGAGAATAGACTTGAATTAGCTAAGGGCATCATCCATTGAAAGCACTTCGTGGAAGACACGTTGAGTCAATTCAGTTTTTTGTTCTTTTGTAAGGTATTTAGTGTTGACACAGTAACCTGAGATACGAACGATAACATCTTCACCATTCATAATCTTGTCATAGACATCTTTCAAGTCCATAACGTTTAAGTTGACGTGTTGACCACCATTTTCAAAGTAACCGTCAAGAATCGTTACCAAGTTATCCACTTGTTCTTCACGAGTTTTACCAAGAGCACGAGGTGAAACTTGAGTAGTTAGTGAGATACCGTCTGCTGCATAACCAAAGTCAAGGCTAGCTAGTGAGTTGAGATTTTGCAACCAACCACCACGAGCTTTGTTAGAAGGGTTTGCACCTGGTGAGAAGAATTCCAATTTAGATAAGTTCACTGAACCATCTTCGTTGAGGTATACCCCTTTGTGGACCGGTGAGTTACCAGTTTGTTTAGAATAGGCAACGTTCGAAGTGATAGTGAGAAGTGATACAGTCGCTTCTGCATTCTTGTAAAGTCTATGGCTGCGAAGACGAGTAGTGTAAGCTTCAATCAACCATTCTGCCAATTCATTTGAACGAGGATCGTCTTCACCCCAACGTGGGTAGTCACCAGTTGTTTCATAGTCGTAAATGTAGCCATTTTCATCGCGAATTGGTTTAACAGTAGCATATTTAATAGCAGCTAATGTATCAACTGTATTGGCAAATCCACAGATACCAAATCCCATGTTAGCACGTTGATGTGTAGGCAAGAAGGCCATTTGAACAGCTTCGTAGTTGTACTTGTCTGTCATGTAGTGGATGATGTTCAAAGCATCTACATAAGTGTCTGTCAACCAATCGAGCGATTTTTCAAAGTTTGCCTTAACAGTATCAAAGTCAAGGACTTCATCACGAATAGGTTCGATGTCAAATACTTTGTAATCTTTGTGAACATCATCGTAACCACCGTTAAGACCTGTAAGAAGAGCTTTTAACACGTTTACACGAGCACCGAAGTATTGGATATTATGGCGTTGTTCTTCATTTTCTGGGTCAAGTGGTGACACACAGCAAGAGATACAGCTCATTTCGCCATAGCCGTCTTTTGCCATTGTCGTTACACCTTCGTATTGGATAGAAGAGTGTTTGTGGCTCATGTGCATGCAGTAATGACGGAATGAGTAAGGAAGTTTGTCAGTCCAGAGAACTGTCAAGTTTGGCTCTGGTGAGTTACCGATATTGTCAAGTGTATTCAAGAAACGGTAGTCCATTTTTGTCACACGGTGACGACCATCATTTCCCATACCTGCCATAGATGTTGTGATGAAGGTTGGGTCACCTGAGTAGAGTTGATCGTATGCTTTTGTACGAGCAAATTTTACAGTACGAAGTTTCAAGACGAAATCATCAACAAATTCTTGGATTTCTGATTCTGTGAAAGTACCACGAGCAAGGTCGCGTTCTGCATAAATGTCAAGAACGATTGGCACACGTCCAAGAGAAGTAGCAGCACCATTTACGACACGGCAGACAGCCATGAAAGCGATATTCACCCATTGGATAGCTTCTTTTACATTCATTGCAGGTCTACGAACATCAAGTCCGTAAAGGTCACCCAGGCGGACAACTTCTTTCAATGATTGGTATTGAAGGTTGACTTCTTCGCGAAGACGAATAGTTTCTTCATCAATGTCTGTCAAAGCATTCCAATCTTCGACTTTTTCTGCCATCAAGTAATCTGCACCGTAAAGAGCAAGACGTGCGTAAACACCAATGATACGTCCACGTGAATAAGCATCTGGCAAACCTGTTACAGTGTGTGCGTGACGTGCACGACGGATATTTGTTGTGTAGGCACGGAAAATACCGTCATTTACAGTTGTTACGTATTTTGTGAAGATTTCATGCATCTTAGGATCTGGTTCATAGCCATGTTCCTTCAAAGCAGTTTCCGCCATACGGATACCACCTTTTGGCATGAAGTTTAATTTGAACAATTCATCATTTTGGATACCATAAATCAATTCATTATCTTTGTCAATATATCCAGCTGGAATATCAGCGATTGAAGTAGCACGTGTATCCATTGGGAAACGTGTTTCTTCATAATGTGCTTTTGTATCTTCGATAATTTTTTTAATGTGAAGAGAGCGTTCAGTTGGACCAGCTAAGAAACTTTCATCTCCGTCATAAGGAGTGTAGTTTGCCTGTACAAAACGAGATACGCTAGCTTTTTCGCGCCAATCTTCCCCTTTGAAGCCTTCCCAGGCTTTGTCAAAAATATCCTGTGCTTCGACAACAGTTTTAACAACCATGTTTTTTTCCTCTTGTATCTTTCTAGTAACACAAATCTGTTACATTTATAAAATAAGTATATCATATAGTAATCGTTTCCACAAATGGAATCTGGTCATAAAAGCACTTTCTTTTATAATACAGATTTAAAAACTAGCGTAAATTGTATTATATTTTTGAAAAATCAGCATATTTTCAAATATTTTGGAAAAAATAATAAAAATTGTATAATGGAAGAAAGAACAGAGTCAAGAAAGGAGCTGTATTGATGTTAATTTTTCCCTTAATCAATGACACATCTCGGAAAATCATTCACATTGATATGGATGCCTTTTTTGCCTCCGTAGAAGAAAGAGACAATCCAGCACTAAAAGGCAAGCCGGTCATCATCGGAGCAGACCCTCGTTTAACAGGCGGACGAGGCGTTGTCTCAACTTGCAATTATGAGGCACGAAAGTTTGGTGTTCACTCAGCTATGAGCTCCAAAGAAGCTTATGAGCGTTGTCCACAGGCGGTTTTCATTTCGGGAAATTATGAAAAATATCAGGCAATCAGCCAGCAAATTCGAGCCATTTTTAAACGATATACAGATATGATTGAGCCAATCAGTATTGATGAAGCCTATCTGGACGTGACCAAAAATAAGCTGGGTATGAAATCTGCTGTCAAGATAGCCAAGCTAATCCAGCACGAGATATGGACAGAGCTTCATTTGACCAGTTCAGCTGGTGTGTCCTACAATAAATTTTTGGCAAAAATGGCTAGTGACTATGAAAAGCCTCACGGCTTGACAGTTGTTTTGCCAGAAGAAGCAGAATCTTTTCTCTCTCAAATGGATGTGGCAAAGTTTTACGGTGTTGGAAAAAAGACGGTGGGAAAGCTGCATGATATGGGCGTTTACACAGGAGCAGATTTATTAAAAATTCCTGAGATGACCTTGATTGACTTGTTTGGTCGATTTGGATTTGACCTTTACCGCAAGGCAAGAGGAATCAGTAATTCGCCGGTGAAAGTCAACCGTATTCGTAAGTCTATCGGCAAGGAAAGAACTTATGGGAAATTGCTCCATAACGAAGACGACATAAAAAAGGAGCTGACCCTTTTATCACAAAAGGTAGCTCGTAGCTTAAAAAAGCATGGAAAATCTGGTAAGACGATTGTTCTGAAGATTCGCTATGCAGATTTTTCAACATTGACAAAAAGGCAGAGCTTAGCGACAAGAACGCAAGATGCGGAGCAGATTGAACGCATTGCACATGAGATTTATGATAGCTTGGACGAGCAGACAAAGGGTGTGCGTCTTTTAGGAGTGACAGTGACAGGATTTGGGATGTAAAAAAGTTTGGAATGGGGAGTTCCAAACTTTTTTGGCTCCATAATCTCTGTAGTGGGTAACACCACTGCAGAGATTATGGAGCCATTTTTCTACCATTTGTCAAGCAATTCAATGTTTTTCAGTCAAAGAATTGATGATTGATTTGATTTTAATAGTTTATCCTAGCCCTTTTTGGCTCTTTTGATTGGAAAAAGAGTACACAAAATCAACACCTTATCTAGCTATTTTTTTCATAAGGTATTACAATGATAGAGCATAGACGGCTTTAATGATTTTGGGTTAAAGTGTAATCGTAAAGTTTGTTATGCGTAATGAGGTAATACATTGTCCTTATGAGGCGATGCATTGAGGCAATCGTATGAGGCTTAGTTGAAGTCGTCTGCGATTGTCTTTTTCGTTTCTCATAAAAGTCCACAATGTGGCAAGGATTGGTATGACTGGCCGAAGCAATGTTGTGAATCATCTTGAAGAGAATCTTTCTGGCATAAGGATTGCCCTGTTTGGTGATGTGTTCTTGAGCCAGAAAGTTTCCAGATTCGTAGTGTCTCAGATCAATTCCAATAAAGGCGTTGATTTGATTGGGAGACTGAAAGCGATGGATATCTCCTAATTCGCCTATGATAGATGTGGCGGTTGTTTCAGCGATACCAGGGATGGAGAGAAGAATCTCGTATTCTGGTAGAGGTTTTCTTGGTAGCACAATAAGACTGTTTGGCTAGTTCAATGAGTTTCCCCACCAGATAAGCGACACGCTTGTCAGAGATGCGTTTGGCTGTAGACTGCCGAATGATGGTAGTCAGTTCCATCTCAGACACCTCCAGGACGAAAGCTTTGCTTGGGAATGCCCTCACCAGCTGCCAGTATTGTTCTCCCGTTGGTGTTGACAAGATGGACTCCAGTTCGGGGAAGGTCACTTGCAGTACTTTGTGAAGGCGATTCTTAGTACGAACGGTATCCTCTGTCAGATTCTGATAGAAACGACTCAAATCCCGCAAGTCTTGATAAACCTCCTCTTGAACATAGGTCGGTTTACGATTGAGCACAAATTGAGATTGTGCTAGTTTTTCAGCGTCAATCTTATCTGTTTTACGAACTCGCAGGCTATCCAATTGCTTCTTAGCTTCCAGAGGATTGAGCCGTGTATAAGCATAGTTATTCTCCTCCAGAAATGCCTGAAGGCGCCGTGAATAGACCCCAGTGCCTCAAAGATGATTTCAGGGTGTTGAATGGTTTTTAAATCGCTCAAGAAACGTGCAAATCCAATGGTATCGTTGGACATGGTGTAGCCATGAACTTTCTCCCCATTCACTAAAATCGCTACCTCTGAGCTTGCCTTGCTCACATCAATCCCGAAAACAACTCTCATGAAATTACCTCTTTGTCTTGAATGACTCCTTGTTTTAGTGATGTTATTTTCAATACTCGACGTTGAACGTCCCACATACTTTGATAACATTCTTCCTAAAACAGGTGTCTTGCCAGTTTTGTGTACGACGTCTAGCGTCAAAAAGACCCTCGACTTAACAAGACACCTCTACTTTAACATAAAGAAAAAGCAGTGAGTACCATCTCCCGTCGGAGATTTCCTCACTCCTAATCTTAGTATGTTTTGTTTTGTGAATATTGGTCATTTAGCATTTTAGTTGATTGTATTTTGTGATATAATGATTCAAATTATCAGTAAGGGAGGAAATAGGATGATAAAGAACGTTGGAATCGTTAGTCTATCAAGCGGGATTATAGGAGAAAGTTTCGTTAGGCATGAGGTTGATCTAGGATTAAAGCGTTTAAAAGACTTGGGACTTGAAGTGACGTTTTTAGAGCATGCACAAAAGGGAATGGATTATCTGAAAGACCATCCTAAATCGAGAGCGCAAGATTTGATTCAAGCTTTTGAAGATCCTTCAATTGATATGATTTTATGTGCTATTGGTGGAGATGATACGTATCGATTGCTACCCTATTTGTTTGAAGATAACCAATTAAAAAAGGTTGTGAATCAGAAAGTATTTTTAGGTTTTTCAGACACTACCATGAATCACTTCATGCTCCATAAGTTGGGAGTGAAGACTTTTTATGGTCAATCATTTCTTGCTGATGTTTGTGAGTTAGAGGAAGAAATGCTGCCTTATACACTGTCATATTTTAAGGAACTGATTGGAACAGGAACTATCTCAGAAATCAGATCGAGTAATGTCTGGTATGATGAAAGGACAGATTTTAGTGAAAAAGCCTTAGGAACGAAGCGGACTCGTCATGAAAATCAGGGATTTGAATTGCTGAAAGGAAAAGCAACATTTGAAGGGGAAATTTTAGGAGGCTGTTTGGAGTCGCTTTATCAGATATTTGATAATACAAGACATGAGGATACGATTGAACTGTGTGCTCACTATCAGCTATTTCCCAGTCTTTCAGAATGGGAAGGAAAAATTCTTTTGTTGGAAACCAGTGAGGAAAAACCAGAACCAATTTTATATCGAAGAATGCTAGAAGCCTTAAAGGCGACAGGGATTTTTTCTGTTTTAAATGGGATTCTTGTCGGAAAACCAATGGATGAAACTTATTATGGAGAATATAAACAAATCCTGCTTGATGTCATTGATACAGATATTCCTATTTTATATAACTTAAATGTTGGACATGCTACCCCGAGAGCAATCATTCCTTTTGGGGTGAAAGCTCAAGTGGATGCCAACGAGCAAGTCATTCGATTTTTGAATGAATTGAAATAACTTAAAAAGTGCAGGTTGAAGAATGACCTGCATTTTGCGTGTTGTTTACGAATTTAGTATAATAGGGGAAGCAAAAGTAGAAAAGAGAAAAATATGCGAATTCGTGGTTTTGAGCTTGTTTCAAGCTTTACAAATGAAAATTTACTGCCCAAGCGTGAGACGGCTCATGCGGCTGGCTATGATTTGAAGGTAGCAGAGCGCACAGTGATTGCGCCAAAAGAGATTAAATTAGTGCCAACGGGAGTCAAGGCTTATATGCAGCCTGGTGAAGTGCTTTATCTTTATGATCGTTCATCTAATCCACGTAAAAAAGGATTGGTTTTGATTAACTCTGTGGGCGTTATTGACGGGGATTACTATGGCAATCCGGGAAATGAAGGGCACATTTTTGCGCAAATGCAGAACATTACAGATCAAGAAGTGGTTTTAGAAGAAGAAGATCGGATCGTTCAAGCTGTCTTTGCGCCGTTCTTGCTTGCTGATAATGATGAAGCAGATGGTGTGCGGACAGGTGGTTTTGGAAGCACGGGGCATTAAGAAAGAGGAATCTATCATAGCCAAGAAAAAAACGACATTTGTTTGTCAAAATTGTGAATACCATTCGCCCAAGTATCTGGGGCGTTGTCCGAATTGTGGTGCTTGGTCGTCCTTTGTTGAAGAAGTCGAAGTTACAGAGGTTAAGAATGCGCGTGTTTCGCTGACGGGTGAAAAAAGTCGACCGATGAAGTTAGCGGAGGTGACTTCTATCAATGTCAACCGTACCAAGACAGATATGGATGAGTTTAACCGCGTCTTGGGTGGCGGCGTGGTGCCAGGAAGTTTAGTTCTAATCGGAGGAGATCCCGGTATTGGGAAATCTACCCTTTTATTGCAGGTTTCGACCCAACTATCTCACAAGGGAACGGTATTGTATGTCAGTGGGGAAGAGTCTGCTGAGCAGATTAAGTTGCGTGCGGAGCGATTAGGCGATATTGACAGTGAGTTTTATCTTTATGCCGAGACCAATATGCATCAGATTCGTGCTGAGATTGAAAAAATTAAGCCAGATTTCTTGATTATAGACTCTATTCAGACGATTATTTCGCCAGAAATTTCTAGCGTGCAAGGGTCGGTTTCACAAGTCCGAGAAGTGACAGCGGAGCTGATGCAGTTGGCAAAAACCAACAATATTGCCACCTTTATCGTGGGCCATATGACCAAGGAAGGAACGCTGGCTGGACCTAGAACCTTGGAACACATGGTGGATACGGTACTTTATTTTGAAGGTGAGCGACAGCATACTTTTCGTATTTTGCGGGCGGTCAAAAATCGCTTCGGCTCTACGAATGAAATCGGCATTTTTGAGATGCAGTCAGGTGGGCTGGTTGAAGTGCTCAATCCTAGTCAGGTTTTCTTAGAGGAGCGTTTAGATGGGGCAACAGGCTCTTCTATCGTGGTGACTATGGAGGGGACGCGTCCAATCCTTGCGGAAGTACAGGCTTTGGTGACACCGACCATGTTTGGCACTGCCAAGCGGACAACGACAGGATTGGATTTCAATCGTGCTAGTCTGATTATGGCTGTTTTGGAAAAGCGAGCAGGGTTATTATTGCAAAATCAAGATGCCTACCTCAAGTCAGCAGGCGGTGTCAAATTAGATGAGCCAGCTATTGACTTAGCTGTTGCCGTTGCAATTGCTTCGAGTTATAAAGATTTGCCAACGAATCCACAAGAATGTTTTATTGGTGAAATCGGTCTGACGGGCGAAATCCGCCGTGTCAATCGCATTGAGCAGCGTATCAATGAAGCTGCTAAGCTGGGCTTCACCAAAGTTTACGCTCCTAAAAACTCTCTGAACGGATTGAACATTCCCGAAACTATTGAAGTTATTGGTGTAACAACGATTGGTGAAGTGTTGAAGAAGGTGTTTGGGTAAGTTAGTGTAACTAATCATTGAATTGATAGGTGAGACAGACGGTGGCCTCTACATTGCTAAGGAAATTCTGTAAATGATTGGAAGAATAATAAAGTTTCATCGTTTCTGTTATTTCTTTTCGGCAACTATGTGGTATAATAGTAACGTTTGAAATAAAAACAGGTTTTTCCTGTTGAAAATATAAGATAAAAATTAGGAGACATACAATTGGCGAATCAAATTCGTGTGCGTTATGCACCAAGTCCAACGGGACTGTTACACATTGGGAATGCGCGGACTGCGCTCTTTAATTATCTTTACGCTCGTCACTACGGCGGAACTTTTATCATTCGGATTGAAGATACTGACCGTAAACGTCATGTGGAAGACGGGGAACGTTCGCAGTTGGAAAATCTGCGTTGGTTAGGAATTGATTGGGATGAGAGCCCAGAAACGCATGAAAAATATCGCCAGTCTGAACGCTTGGACATTTACCAAAGCTATATCAATGAGTTACTTGAAAAAGGCTTGGCTTACAAATCATATGTGACGGAGGAAGAGCTGGCAGCAGAGCGTGAGCGTCAGGAAGCTGCTGGAGAAACACCTCGTTACATCAATGAATATCTGGGAATGTCTGAAGATGAAAAAGCAGCTTATATCGCAGAGCGTGAAGCAGCAGGCATTATTCCAACAGTCCGTCTTGTGGTCAATGAATCTGGTATTTACAAGTGGAACGATCTTGTCAAAGGTGAGATTGAATTTGAAGGTGGCAACATCGGTGGTGACTGGGTTATCCAGAAAAAAGATGGCTATCCAACTTATAATTTTGCGGTTGTGGTAGATGACCATCTGATGAAAATTTCCCATGTCATTCGTGGAGATGACCACATTGCCAATACCCCTAAGCAGCTCATGGTGTACGAAGCGCTCGGTTGGGAAGCGCCACAATTTGGTCACATGACCTTGATTATTAACTCCGAAACGGGTAAGAAATTGTCCAAACGTGATACAAACACGCTTCAATTTATCGAAGATTACCGTAAGAAAGGCTACCTGCCTGAAGCCGTCTTCAACTTTATTGCCCTCCTTGGCTGGAATCCTGGCGGTGAAAATGAAATCTTCTCTCGTGAAGAATTGATCCAACTCTTTGATGAACATCGTCTCAGCAAGTCTCCGGCTGCTTTTGACCAAAAGAAATTAGACTGGATGAGCAATGAATACATTAAAAATGCAGATTTTGAAACCATTTTTGATATGGCGAAACCTTACTTGGAAGCGGCTGGTCGTTTGACTGACAAAGCTGAAAAATTAGTTGAACTTTACAAACCACAAATGAAGTCTGTAGATGAAATTGTACCGCTCACAGACCTTTTCTTTGAAGATTTCCCAGAGCTAACGGCAGAAGAAAAAGAGTTTATGGCAGGCGAAACGGTACCAACGGTTTTGAAAGCCTTCAAAGAAAAATTGGAAGCTATGAGTGGTGAAGACTTCAAGTCAGAAAATATCTTCCCACAAATCAAGGCAGTGCAAAAAGAAACGGGTATCAAAGGCAAAAACCTCTTTATGCCAATTCGTATTGCTGTTTCAGGCGAGATGCACGGTCCAGAATTACCAGACACCATTTACCTGCTTGGACGTGAAAAATCCATTGAGCACATCGAAAATATGTTGAAGAACATCCAATAAATTTAGCGAAAACATCACATGTGTTAAACTTGTGGTGTTTTTGCTTTTATATGATGAAATGCTTGATTTTATGTTATAATAACCCTTAATACTAAATCAAAGTGAGGAATGCTTATGCCAGCTACTAAAATGACCGCACAGGAAATTATTCAGTTTATAGCGGATGCTAAGAAAAAGACAAATGTAAAAGTGACTTTTGAAGGAAAACTAGCGGGCGAAGTACCGGATTCTGTTGTCAAATTGAGCAATGTTCTATTTGGTGACTGGGAAGAAATTAAACCTCTTTTGGTTAATCTAGAAGAGAATAAAACCTATGTGGTGGAGCAGGATGCCCGAAACTCTGCCGTGCCGCTGTTAGACAAGCGTGAGGTCAATGCTCGGATTGAGCCAGGCGCTATTATCCGCGACCAGGTGGAAATCGGTGATAATGCTGTGATTATGATGGGAGCTGTTATCAATATCGGAGCTGAAATTGGTGCTGGAACGATGATTGATATGGGAGCCGTTTTGGGTGGTCGAGCTATTGTTGGAAAAAACAGCCACGTGGGTGCTGGGACTGTTCTTGCCGGTGTCATTGAGCCAGCTAGTGCTGAGCCAGTTCGCGTGGGGGACAATGTCTTGATTGGAGCCAATGCTGTCGTTATTGAAGGAGTGCAGATTGGCAATGGTTCTGTCGTCGCTGCAGGTGCTATTGTGACGAAAGATGTGCCAGAAAATGTTGTTGTAGCTGGTGTGCCAGCGCGTGTGATTAAGAAAATTGATGAACAAACCCAGCAGAAAACAGCATTGGAAGACGCTCTTCGGACGCTTTAAAGAGGGAAATGTATGATTGATTATCAAAAAATTCGCCGAGACTTGCATCAAATTCCAGAAATTGGGCTGGAAGAGTATAAGACTCATGCCTATCTGATGAGAATAATTGATGAGTTGACTGCTGGCTTGGATTTCGTTGAGATTCGGACCTGGCGTACGGGAATTTTGGTGTTTGTCAAAGGCAGTACACCTGCTAAGACAATTGGCTGGCGGACAGATATTGACGGTTTGCCGATTGTTGAGGAGACAGGGTTTGCCTTTGCTAGTCAACATGAGGGACGTATGCATGCCTGTGGGCATGATATGCACATGACAATCGCTCTGGGTTTGTTGGAGAAATTAACTACTGAGCAGCCTAAGAATAATCTACTTTTTCTTTTCCAGCCAGCTGAGGAAAATGAAGCTGGGGGTATGCTGATGTATGAAGATGGATCCTTTGGTGATTGGTTGCCAGATGAATTTTATGGGCTTCATGTACGGCCTGACCTCAAGGTAGGAGATATTGCTACGAATACTAGTACACTTTTTGCAGGGACTTGTGAAGTTAAATTAACTTTTAAGGGCAAGGGTGGTCATGCTGCATTTCCACATAATGCTAATGACGCTTTGGTAGCAGCTAGCTATTTTATCACTCAGGTTCAGACCATTGTGAGTCGCAATGTAGATCCGATTGAAGGAGCTGTCGTCACCTTTGGTGAATTCCATGCTGGAACAACGAATAATGTGATTGCTGAAACTGCCTTTCTGCACGGAACCATTCGAACATTGACGCAGGAGATGAATTTGCTCACTCAAAAACGCCTGCGGGAAATCGCTGAAGGAGTAGCCCAGTCTTTTGGTGTAGATCTTGATTTGGAGCTGAAACAAGGTGGTTATCTTCCTGTGGAAAATCATCCTGAATTAGCTGCTCAATGTATGAACTTTTTCCAAAAAGAGAGTGACGTGCACATGATTGATATTTCACCCGCAATGACCGGTGAGGACTTTGGTTATCTGCTCAGTAAAGTCAAGGGTGTGATGTTCTGGTTGGGAATTGATAGTCCTTACGCACTTCATCATCCTAAAATGGCGCCAGATGAAGCAGCCTTGCCTTTTGCCATTGAAAAATTTGGGAAGTTTTTAAGTGCAAAAGTTAATGAATAACGGGCTGGGAATGTTGATAATATTTCTGATCGAGGAGAAGATAAATGAAGGCAGATTTGCGCAAAACTATAGTCAGGAAAATGAAAGAGCAGCAATTGATAGTAAAACAGCAGAGAGATGCTTTGCTCACTCAGTACTTGCTGGAATCTTCTGCTTATCAACAAGCTAGAACAGTTGCGGTTTATTTATCTTTGCCACACGAGTTTGATACAAGGCTTTTCATCAGGCAGGCTCAAGCAGATGGCAAGCGGGTTTTGATCCCTAAGACTTATCCCCAAGGGCGCATGACTTTTGTGGATTATAATCCAAATGACTTGGAATTGACTGCTTTTGGTATCTGGGAACCAAGAAGTGAACGAGCGGTGGAAAAATCTCATATTGATTTGATTCATGTTCCGGGTATTGCTTTTAACAAAAAAGGCTATCGTATTGGCTATGGAGGCGGCTATTATGACCGCTATTTGGCTGATTTTAAAGGGATGACAGTCAGTACAATTTATCCTTACCAGTTAGTTGATTTTCAACCAGATGATTGTGATATTCCCGTTCAGGAGGTATTGATTTGTGAATAAAATTTATGATAAACGTCATCCAGTGACGAGCTTATTATTGCTTATCACGACAGGAGTTTTCCTAGCAATGTTTCTGTTGCGTGGTTTTGCTTATGCTAGTACCCAAACGATTTACGAATTTGGAGCGATGAATGGTCGAACGATTCAATATTTCCCAAGCCAGATTTGTCGCTTAGTATCGGCGATTTTTGTTCATATCGGCTTGGAGCATTTTGTGATGAATATGATTACGCTGTATTTTATCGGACGACAAGTCGAGGACATTTTTGGCTCGTGGAATTTTCTGTTTCTTTACTTGATGTCTGGCATTTTAGGAAATGTATTTGTCTTCTTTTTCACTCCAAATATTGTGGCGGCAGGTGCCTCTACATCTTTGTTTGGGATTTTTGGCGCTATTATTACTTTGCGCTATGCAGTTCGCAATCCCTATATTCAGCAACTCGGTCAGTCATACCTAGTTCTTCTAGTTCTGAATTTGGTATTGAGTTTGACACCGGGAATTAGTCTGGCAGGTCACTTAGGTGGTGCAGTCGGAGGCGCTCTCTGTGCTGTTATTTTCCCAGTCCGCGGGGAAAGAAGAGCTTATCAAGTGGGGCAACGGTTATTGGCGTTGATTGCTTATATTGTTTTAGCTTTGGGAATGATTTGGTTAGCTTTTAATCGAAGCATATAAAAAGAGGTTGAATAGACTGCTGTATCTCGCAGCAATCTGTTTTCACCTCTTTTTGCTTTATTTCTGTTGACCAACTAAAATCTTTGCAGCAATCGTGATGCCAGTTAATGGTGACCAATCTATTTTATCAATGTCAATATTAAAAAGAAGCGGTGTCATATGAAGAAGTGCCACTTTTTCGTTTTCTCTCAAGTTGAAAGTGGCTGCAACGTCATAAGAATTTGTAATGGTAAAGGCTTCTTCAAAATGCTCAATGATTTTGTGATTGGAATAATTTGTGTTTGTTAATTGCTTGGCAACGATACTACGAATTTCTTGCAAGTGTTGGCTGCTAGGAATAATCTTAATGAGCAAGCCGTTTTTCTGCAAGACACGCTGAAATTCTTGGTAATTGGCGGGAGAGAAGATGTCTAAAATCATATCCATGCTAGCATCTTGAATAGGGATGTGCGCCAGATCTCCAACAAACCAATTTACCGTTAGGCTGTGGTCACTTTTGGCTGCTAGTTGAATAGACTCTTTTGACAAATCGAATGCATAGATATGTTTATCTGGCAATTGTGCTTGCAAATTTCGAGCATAATAGCCTTCTCCGCAACCAATGTCCAGCAGATTACCATGTTGTGGTAAAGATGATAAAATTTTTAGTAATTTCTTCAAAATTGGCTGGTAAAATCCTGCTTCGAGAATCAATTGTCGATTTTGAAAGTTGGATTTATCGTAGTCTTTTGATTGCTTCACCTGTGGAGCCAAGTTGACATAGCCAAACTTTGCCAAGTCGAAGGAATGCTTATTTTTGCATTTGAGACTATTTTCTGATAAAAACAAGGCTTGTTGACAAAAAGGGCAAGCAAAGAAAGTAGCAGTTTCAAAGCGTTTAAGTTTGGGTTTCATGCGTTTTCTCTTTCATCAATTTCTGTGTCTAGTGTAACATGTGAGAAATGCTTTGGCAAGCAGATAAAGAAAGGGACATTTAAAATGAACCACACTTTTAAAGCGGTTGGAGCTACAACAAGCACTATGGCAATATGCTTTTTGCTAAGTGAGAATGAAAAGAAGCTAGAGCGAAAAGTCTCCAGCTTCAAAGTATATAGCATAATAAACCAACGATGTAGTAGTTGATTGATCTCTTTCCTATTTAGTAAGTCAAAACAAAATATTTTTTCTTACCGCGACGGATAACGGTGAGTTCGTTTTCCAATTTGTCAGCGTCCGTTAATCTGTAGTCAAGGTCTTGAATACGCTCGCCATTGACATAAATAGCACCGTTTTGGACATCTTCACGCGCTTGGCGTTTAGAATTGACAACGCCAGCCGTTACCAAGAGTTCCACGATATTGAGATTGTCATCTGCTTTCACTTGATAATTTGGCACGCCGCGAAGTCCTTGTTTCAATTCTTTGACAGAAAGATTTTTAATGTTTCCAGCAAAAAGCTGCTCGGTAATATTGAGTGCTTCTTTGTAGGCTTTTTCGCCATGCACAAATGTAACGACTTCTCGCGCTAAGATTTTTTGCGCCAAACGTTCATGTGGAGCTGCTTCAAATTGTTTCCCGATTTCTTCGATTTCATCAAGCGGAAGAAGGGTGAAAATTTTGAGGAAACGAACGGCATCAGCGTCCATGACATTCATCCAGAATTGGTACATTTCGTAAGGACTGGTCTTATCAGCATTGAGCCATACAGCGTTGCCTTCTGACTTACCAAATTTCTTACCGGTTGCGTCTGTGATAAGGGGCACTGTAATAACGTGAGCTGTTTTGTCTGCCTTCCGACGAAGCAATTCAGTACCAGCAGTCATATTGCCCCATTGGTCAGAACCGCCGATTTGCAAGGTGACACCGTATTGCCGATTTAGCTCAAAAAAGTCATAGCCTTGCATGATTTGGTAAGCGAACTCAGTATAAGAGATCCCTGTTTCAATTCGTTTTTTTACGGACTCTTTACTCATCATGTAGTTGACGGTGAAATATTTTCCAACATCGCGTAGAAAATCAATAAAGCTAATATCGGAGAACCAGTCGTAGTTGTTGACCATTTCAGCCTTGTTGTCGCCATTTTCAAAATCAAGAAAACGAGATACTTGCGCTTGAATGCTTCGTACCCAGCCCTCAACGGTGTCTTTTGTTTGTAAACTCCGCTCTGTATCTTTAAATGATGGGTCGCCAATTAAGCCAGTTGCACCGCCGACGAGAGCGTAGGGTTTGTGACCTGCCAACTGTAAATGTTTCATGACAAGGATTGGTACAAGATGACCGAGGTGCAGGCTGTCAGCTGTTGGATCGTAGCCAGAATAAAAACTAACATTTCCTTCCGCTAAGGCTTCGCGCAACGCGTCTTCGTCAGTTGTCTGAAAAACTAAACCACGTTCTTTTAGCTCATCAAAAATGTGCATATCTGTCTCTCCTTTATAAAATTTCTAGTTATTGTAACATTGTATCACAAACAGCCATTAGAATGTAGTGAAATTGCAAAAATAATTTAAAAAAACAATGATTCCAGCCAAGGATTGCCTTTCCTGTTGTCAGAAGTTTCATAAATTTGCTATAATAGGCAGAGAAAGTTCAAGGAGAAAGAATGAGTAAACAAGTTTTTGAAAAGATCAAACGATTGTTTGAAAAACTTTTTCAAACAGATCGTCCTAGCAAAAATGAAAAAGAAAGCTGGACACTTTGGAGTGTTGGTGGAACTGTCCTTCGTACTCTAAAGTTATTGTCGAATATCTTTTTTGTGCTTGTTTTTTTAGGTTGCTTGTTTGGTGGAGGTATTGCATTAGGTTATGGTGCTAGAATCTTTAACAACGTTGAAACTCCTAAAAAAGAAGAGCTCATTAAAAAAATTCAAGATATTTCAACTATTTCTGAATTAAAATATGCTGACGGCAGCTCCATTTCAGCAATTGATAGTGATTTATTGCGAGTGCCAATTAAGAGTAAAGATATTTCTGACAATGTGAAAAAAGCGGTCATTGCGACAGAAGATGAGAATTTTAGGAAGCACAATGGGGTTGTCACAAAAGCTGTTTTGCGGGCGACGCTAGGCTCTGTTGCAGGGATTGGTTCCTCAAGTGGAGGTTCTACCTTAACTCAACAGTTAATCAAGCAACAAGTTGTCGGCGATGCTCCAACCTTTAGTCGTAAAGCATCAGAAATCATTGATGCGCTGGCTTTAGAACGCTACATGAGTAAAGACGATATTTTAACGACTTATTTGAATGTGGCACCGTTTGGGAGAAATAACAAAGGGCAAAATATCGCTGGTGTGGAAGAAGCGGCACAAGGAATTTTTGGAGTTCCTGCCAGCAAATTGACAATTCCTCAAGCAGCTTTTATTGCTGGTTTACCACAAAGTCCAATTGTTTACTCTCCTTATGCAGCTGACGGTAGCCTGAAAAGTGCTAAAGATATGACTTTTGGTCTCAATCGTGCGAAAAATGTTATTTACAATATGTATCGGACAGGTGCGATTAGTAAAGACGAGTACCAATTGTATAAAGATTATGATTTGAAACGAGACTTTTTACCAAGTGATACGACTTCGACAAGAACACATGATTATCTATATTACGTTGCTATGAAAGAAGCTCAAAAAGCAATGTATGATTACTTAATCAAACGTGACAATGTTTCACAGCAAGAGTTGAAAAATGATGCAACGGTGAAAGCCTACAGAGAACTAGCTACGAAAGAGTTGAGCGAAGGCGGCTATACTGTCACCACAACCATTAATAAGAATGTGCATAATGCAATGCAAAATGCAATAGCTAATTTTGGTAGTGTCTTAGATGATGGAACAGGTGCAGTCGAAGCTGGAAATGTCCTCATGGATAATCGTACAGGAGCTATTTTGGGGTTTGTGGGAGGACGTGATTATGCTTCTAACCAGAACAACCATGCATTTGATACAGAGCGCTCACCAGGTTCAACCATTAAGCCGATTTTAGCCTATGGTATTGCCATAGACCAAGGGCTTATGGGAAGTGCCAGCATGTTGTCTAACTACCCTGCAAATTTCTCTAGCGGTGAACCCATTATGCACGTAGATAGCCGTGGTACAGCCATGATGGATTTGCAGGAAGCTTTGAATACTTCTTGGAACATTCCAGCTTATTGGACCTATAAATTGCTTCGTGACAAAGGAGTTAATGTCCAAGGGTACATGGAGAAAATGGGCTATCAAATTGAAAATTATGATATTGAAAGTCTGCCAATGGGAGGTGGTGTTGAAGTATCTGTTGCCCAGCACACCAATGGTTTCCAAACTTTAGCCAATAATGGGGCATACCAAGAGCGTTATATGATTGAAAAGATTACGACAAAAAACGGGAAAGTTGTCTATGAACACAAAGCAAAACCTGTTCAGGTTTACTCTAAGGCAACGGCGACGATTATGCAAAGTCTTATGCGTGGGGTATTGAGTTCGGGTGCTACGACGACCTTCAAATCTCGTTTAACGCAGATTAATAGCGGTTTAGCTAGTGCTGATTGGATTGGGAAAACGGGTACGACTAACAGTAATGGTGACATGTGGCTCATGGTATCCACTCCTAAATTAACGTTGGGTGGCTGGATTGGTCATGACAATAATGCTTCAATGGCACCTTTGACGGGTTACAACAACAATGCTCAGTATATGGCTCAACTAGTAAATGCAATTTATCAAGCCGACCCAAGTCTCTGGGGAGTTGGTGACAAGTTCAATCTAGATTCCAGTGTCATTAAGTCCAATGTTCTTAAAGCAACGGGTGAACGAGCTGGCACAGTAACAGTCAATGGTCGCAGCATGAATCTGACCGGACAGACAGTTACTAGCTATTGGGCGAAAAACGGTGCTCCGATGACCACCTATAAATTTGGAATCGGCGGAACAGACAGTGATTATCAAAAAGCTTGGGCAGCACTTTTAGGCGGACGCTAAATAAAGGTAAATAAAAACATTTTCATAAGTAAAAAACTTGAAAAGCAGAGTTAAATAAGGTATAATATTGCTAATAATTTGTCGTCTGCTTTATTTGAAATATTGTCCATATAAAGCTTACAGCAGTTAAATCATACTTTCAGAGTCAGATTTAGCTGCTCTTTTTGTGCCTATTTTTGGGATTTTTATTGTTTGTCATTAAAACTTAAAGATTCTGAAAATTACTCAAAAAGGATAAATGAAAATTGCTACTCTATCATGTAATAGAGAATGTAGAAAGAAGAAGGAGTAAAAAACTTGGCAGGACATGAAGTTCAATACGGGAAACACCGTACTCGTCGTAGTTTTTCAAGAATCAAGGAAGTTCTTGATTTACCAAATTTGATTGAAATCCAAACGGATTCGTTCAAAGATTTTCTTGACCATGGTTTGAAAGAAGTATTTGAAGATGTACTTCCTATCTCAAACTTTACAGATACAATGGAGCTAGAGTTTGTTGGTTATGAAATTAAAGAATCCAAATACACTTTAGAAGAAGCACGTATCCATGATGCCAGCTATTCTGCACCTATTTTTGTGACTTTCCGTTTGATTAATAAAGAAACTGGTGAAATCAAGACCCAAGAAGTGTTCTTTGGCGATTTCCCAATCATGACCGAAATGGGGACCTTCATTATCAATGGTGGTGAGCGGATTATCGTATCTCAGCTCGTTCGTTCTCCGGGTGTTTACTTCAACGATAAAGTAGACAAAAATGGTAAAGTTGGTTATGGTTCAACTGTCATTCCTAACCGTGGAGCTTGGTTAGAGCTGGAAACAGACTCAAAAGACATTGCTTATACTCGGATTGACCGTACTCGTAAGATTCCGTTTACGACACTTGTTCGTGCGCTTGGTTTTTCTGGCGATGATGAAATCTTTGACATTTTCGGCGACAGCGATCTCGTTCGCAACACGATTGAAAAGGATATTCATAAAAATCCAATGGATTCACGTACGGATGAAGCGCTTAAAGAAATCTATGAACGTCTTCGTCCAGGTGAGCCTAAAACAGCTGATAGCTCACGTAGTCTATTGGTCGCTCGTTTCTTTGATCCACATCGTTACGACTTGGCGGCAGTTGGTCGTTATAAAATCAATAAAAAATTAAACATTAAAACACGTTTGTTAAATCAAACGATTGCAGAGCCTTTGGTAGATCCAGAAACAGGTGAAATCTTGGTTGAAGCTGGAACTGTTATGACACGTAGTGTCATTGATAGCATTGCAGAATACTTGGACGGTGATTTGAATAAAATTACTTATATTCCAAATGATGCAGCTGTATTGACGGATCCAGTCGTTCTTCAAAAATTCAAAGTGGTGGCACCAACTGATCCAGATCGTGTGGTGACTATTATTGGTAATGCCAACCCAGGAGATCGAGTTCATACGATTACGCCAGCAGATATTTTGGCTGAGATGAATTACTTCTTGAACCTCGCTGAAGGACTTGGTCGTGTGGATGATATTGACCACTTGGGAAATCGTCGGATTCGTGCCGTTGGTGAATTGCTTGCTAACCAAGTACGTCTTGGACTTTCTCGCATGGAGCGAAACGTTCGGGAGCGCATGAGTGTTCAAGACAATGAAGTCTTAACACCACAACAAATCATTAACATCCGTCCAGTAACTGCAGCTATTAAAGAATTCTTTGGATCTTCCCAGTTGTCTCAGTTCATGGACCAACATAATCCACTGTCTGAGTTGTCTCACAAGCGTCGTTTATCTGCCTTAGGACCTGGTGGTTTGACTCGTGACCGTGCTGGATATGAAGTGCGTGACGTGCACTATACCCACTATGGTCGTATGTGTCCGATTGAAACGCCTGAAGGACCAAACATCGGTTTGATCAATAACTTGTCTTCTTATGGACACTTGAATAAATATGGCTTTATCCAAACGCCGTATCGTAAAGTGGATCGTGAAACAGGTCTGGTCACCAATGAAATCGTTTGGCTGACAGCGGACGAAGAAGATGAATTTATCGTAGCGCAAGCAAATTCTAAATTAACAGAAGATGGTCGTTTTGCAGAAGCGATTGTCATGGGGCGTCACCAAGGGAACAACCAAGAATTTCCTTCAGATCAAGTGGATTTCATGGATGTATCACCTAAGCAGGTAGTTGCGGTTGCGACAGCATGTATTCCGTTCCTTGAAAATGACGACTCAAACCGTGCTCTCATGGGTGCCAACATGCAACGTCAGGCGGTACCGTTGATTGATCCGCATGCACCATATGTTGGTACTGGTATGGAATACCAAGCAGCTCACGACTCTGGTGCGGCGATTATTGCACAACACGACGGTAAAGTTGTCTATTCTGATGCAGCCAAAGTTGAAGTTCGTCGTGAAGACGGTTCCCTTGATGTCTATCATATTACGAAATTCCGCCGTTCAAACTCTGGTACTTCTTACAACCAACGTACGCTGGTAAAAGTTGGCGATACAGTTGAAAAAGGTGACTTTATCGCAGACGGACCTTCGATGGAAAAAGGTGAAATGGCACTTGGACAAAATCCAATCGTTGCTTATATGACATGGGAAGGTTACAACTTTGAAGATGCCGTTATTATGAGTGAACGTTTAGTGAAAGACGATGTTTATACATCTGTTCACTTGGAAGAATTTGAATCAGAAACACGTGATACAAAGCTTGGACCTGAAGAAATTACGCGTGAAATTCCAAACGTCGGTGAAGATGCTTTGAGAGACCTTGACGAAATGGGAATTATCCGCATTGGTGCTGAGGTAAAAGAAGGCGACATTCTTGTCGGTAAAGTAACACCGAAAGGTGAAAAAGACTTATCTGCTGAAGAACGCCTGCTTCATGCAATCTTCGGTGATAAATCTCGTGAAGTACGTGATACCTCCCTTCGTGTACCACATGGTGGTGCAGGTGTTGTCCGTGATGTGAAAATCTTTACTCGTGCAAACGGTGATGAATTACAATCCGGTGTCAACATGTTGGTACGTGTTTACATCGCTCAAAAACGGAAAATCCGTGTTGGGGATAAGATGGCTGGACGCCACGGAAACAAAGGGGTTGTTTCCCGCATTGTTCCAGTTGAGGATATGCCGTATCTTCCAGACGGAACACCAGTTGATATCATGTTGAATCCTCTTGGGGTGCCGTCACGTATGAATATCGGACAAGTTATGGAACTGCACCTCGGTATGGCTGCTCGTAACCTTGGTATCCACATTGCAACGCCAGTCTTTGACGGGGCTAGCTCAGATGATCTTTGGGAAACCGTTCGTGAAGCAGGTATGGATAGCGATGCTAAGACAATCCTTTATGATGGACGTACTGGCGAACCGTTTGATAACCGTGTGTCCGTTGGTGTCATGTACATGATCAAACTCCACCACATGGTTGATGATAAGCTCCATGCCCGTTCTGTTGGTCCTTATTCAACCGTTACGCAACAACCTCTTGGTGGTAAAGCGCAGTTTGGTGGACAACGTTTTGGAGAAATGGAAGTTTGGGCTCTTGAAGCCTACGGTGCTTCTAACGTCCTTCAAGAAATCTTGACTTACAAGTCAGATGACATCAATGGTCGTTTGAGAGCTTATGAAGCCATTACCAAAGGTAAGCCAATTCCAAAACCAGGTGTTCCAGAATCCTTCCGTGTCCTTGTAAAAGAATTGCAATCACTTGGTCTTGACATGCGTGTCCTTGATGAAGACGACAATGAAGTCGAACTTCGTGACTTGGATGAAGGCATGGATGATGATGTGATTCATGTAGACGATCTTGAAAAAGCACGTGAAAAAGCAGCACAAGAAGCAAAAGCCGCTTTTGATGCTGAAGGGAAAGAATAAGAACTGATTCAATAGATAATAAAGAAAGGTAAGAAATAGTGGTTGATGTAAATCGTTTTCAAAGTATGCAAATCACCCTAGCTTCTCCTAGTAAAGTCCGCTCTTGGTCTTATGGAGAAGTGAAGAAACCTGAAACAATTAACTACCGCACACTAAAACCAGAACGCGAAGGGCTTTTTGATGAAGTCATCTTTGGTCCTACGAAAGACTGGGAATGTGCGTGTGGAAAATATAAACGGATTCGTTATAAAGGAATCATTTGTGACCGTTGTGGTGTTGAAGTAACTCGTACTAAAGTTCGTCGTGAACGTATGGGACATATTGAGTTGAAAGCACCTGTCTCTC
>ERZ772957.270-NODE-270-length-43884-cov-9.379338_pt1 | contig 43884 bp, 42 predicted proteins | sample MGYA00580682_ERZ772957 | MGnify/ENA primary metagenome ERZ772957 (study PRJEB29015, sample SAMEA2737921) | human oral metagenome | biome: human oral; feature: human-associated habitat; material: dental | place: China | collected 2025 ... | reverse complement strand
GGTCTACTACAAGTGCTGCATTGGGAAGATGCTCACTCACAGCTCTTGTATATGCCGCAGAAAGGTCTGTACATACGGCCTGTATATGTTCCTTGTCATTGCCGAGCCGTTCCCAAAATCCATCAAGTGCTTTCTTGCCGTTGCCATCACCGACATAAACAACATGGCCATTATCCAAATCTACAACTATTGTCTTGTATACTTGACCCTTATGGGTAGCAAACTCATCAATGGAAATGCGTCTTAACATGGAAAGGTCTGGGTTGGAGTAATTTGACTGTAGAAACTCCATCTGTATATTACGTACTACATCCCAGGATACTCCAAGGAACCATGATATGTCTTGAATTGTTGCAAAGCGAGACAGGTCAAGCACCATATTTGCAAAGGCTATCGTGTGGCGACGTTTTCCTTTCGCAAAGTCGATGTTTTCTTGTTTAATACAGCCGCAGTCGTGACATTGGATACGACATACACGCATGTCCAGATAGGTCTTGCTCAGACCTATAGGCACACTTACAAAGCGACGAATATGGCAGCCGTTACGATTGACATTGTGACTCCCACATACAGGACAACAAAGTTTTTCCTTTGGAGTTTGGATTTCTAAAACTAAGTTATTACCTTCGTAGCGCAGATTCTGACAGACTTGTTGGGAGACGCCTAAGGCGTTTTGCATTATGCTGGTATTCATGTTCTTGAAGTTTGGTCACTACAAAGATACATAATACCAGCTTTTTATTATACCTAATGAGATATATCTATCCATTTAACGGAAGAACCAAAAAAAGGCACTCATAATGTTAAATTTTCTACTGAAAACCTGACAAAAATAATTATATTGCATGCACGCGCAAGTGGGCAGCGACACCGAAATGACGTACGTTTACAACAACCAGCGCGAGCGGTTGTGGGGGATGTTGCTCACGACCAACCAAGACTACATCATGGAAAAGCAGAAGTAATCTGCTATCGATAAGCCGTTTTCAACTTGTGGAGAACGTATGGAACATACTTCCGCCAAGTCGCCTTCTGAAACATAACCACGTTTTGCCACAGACAAATGGGGCAGTATCTCAGGTTTTTACCGTATCTCCGTCCAGTACTTTGTGCATGAGCAGAATGTTTGTCTCGGTTTTACCACACAAAGAAAATGAACTCCACCCAACTTTTATGGAACCATTAAAAGTCATGACAACTTCAATGTCTTGGTGAAAACGGTTTGTGTCGCAGCTACAAACACGCTTGTACACGCACTATAAGCGGCTTGTAGTGTCTGTACAAGCCGCTTTATAGTGTAAGTACAAGGGGCTTACAACTTCGTGTTCCAAAGTTGTTTTCTTGGCCTATTTGGTATAGAAATCAATGAACCTTGTTAGGGCTTGCGTACACACGGGACAGAACTCAGGAAACTCGTTTGTGCGCATCCTGCAATCTTGATAGCCACGATAAACGCCTTTTAGACTATATCCAGCACCTTCGTAAGCGCCAACTGTTTTCTTATTCTTCTCGGTTGCAGGTGTAGGTATTGGCGTATTCTTCTTAACAAGGTTTTCCCATTTCCCTTTGAAGTTCACTAATGTCGTGAGGTTTTCTTCCCACGGTTCGATGTCGTGTGGGTACATTGAAATGCTTTCGGCCTCGTAGGCATATTCATCGCCCAGTCCTGCAAAGCTATGTCCAAACTCATGTACAACCACTGGCTTGAACTTCTCGTGGTGGGTCATAGACAGGTTATAAGAGTTGAGGATACCTCCTCCGCCATACTTTTCGGTGTTCACCAACACAATAATATGTTCGTATGGTGTGCCAGCCAACCAGTCGTGCAGTTCGAATAGGTTCAGCGTAGTAAGGTAACGGTCGCTATAAAACGTGTCGAAGTGCGAGTGCAACGCCGTATTTTTCCATATTCCCTTAGAGGGTTCGCTTGTTCCGCTCTCCTTTGAGGGCGATTTCACCGCCACAATGTTAAATCGGTTGCGTGTAGACTTAAATGGTTCGTGGGCAAACAAAGCCTCGGTTGCTGCTTTGGCATCTTTTAAGAACACGTCCATTTCTGCATCTGTGTAGCCTTCTGCAACGTAGGCGATGTGGATGCAATGGTTCGGGTCGGCTGCCTTCTGGAGCGTTTCGTAAGGCGTAACAGATGTTTCGCCTATTTTTCTAATCAGGATGTCCTTTGGAGCCACCGTGTGCGTTAGGCTAGCCACCACCTGTCGGCGGTTGTTTCGCAGGTCGATGGTAATCTCCACCGTGTCTTTGGGCATTGGAACGAGGAACACATTTTCGAAAGACTTGGACGACGACTTGGCCTCGTCGTAGGTAAGCCATTCTTGAAACAGCGTTGAGAAAGAGTTGCGGTAAATCACTTGCTTGTCTTTCTTCCGCCTAACAGTAATCTGTCCGTTGCCTTCAACAGGTATTTCTGCAAGCCTTTGCCGTTTGCCGTACCATCCGGGCATGACGTTTAGCTTGGCCACAGAAATCTCTTGTTTGTTTACATTCCCGGCAAATGTGTAGTCAATGCGCAGGGTTCGGTTGTCAAACTCGTCGTCGAATCGTTGCGACCACGCAGTCAAAGTACTCGCCAAGGCGAGAATTGATAGTAGTAGTGTCTTCATTTTATAGTATGATGTTAAACGATAATAATTGTCTAGAATTGTTAGGTGTAGGCAGATTGCCGCATGGTGTGGCTGCTTGTAGGCGTTTGCGGTTCGGGCCAAATGCGCAACGTGTGCACTACGTCACCGCTAGTTGTGGCAAACAATGCGCTTACGCCCGCACTATGGGGCGTAAGCTGTTGGCGTTTGGTTGCCCATTGCGCAGGGTGGCTTTTAATAAACCCTCAACACGGCACCAACCTTTATCTGGTAATCTTCGGGCAAGTCGTTCATCTTGTACAGGCTCTTCACGCGAATGCCGTACTTTTGTGCGATGTCGTACATGCTCTCGCCAGGTTTAACCACGTGTGGCCTGTCCTTGAATTGTTTCTCTGCATGCTTACGCTTCTTTTTGAGATAGATGATGTCGCCTTCGGCCAGCACGTCATTCTTAGAACGTTCGTTGGCTTTGGCAAGCGACCTAGCCGAAAGTTCCAGTTCTTCGGCCAACGACTTAAAGGTGTCTCCTCGTCTTGCGCGTAGATAGTAGTTGTCGTTGTATTTGTATATCGGGTGCAGGCGCATGTTGCTGCTACCCGGCAGATAGTTGCCGGCATGTTTGGCAAAGAACTTGTCGTAGTCTTTTGCCGAGTCGTACAAGTATAGCTTATAAAGCTCAATAACATTAATCAGTTTCGTGGCATAACTAGGGTCTGTGGCATATCCGCATGCCTTTAATCCCTTGGCCCATCCGCGATAGTCGTTAGGCGCGAGTGCAAAAAGCGACTTGTAACGGTCGCGCTTTAAAAACTGGCTATGGTCTTCGTAGCTTTCTTTCGCACTTTTGTACGACCTAAAACATTCGTTTTTGGCATCGTCGTCGTGGTAAGTCTTACGCCCTGTCCAGTCGTGACACTTAATGCCAAAGTGGTTGTTGCCCTTTTTTACCAGTGCGCCCTGTCCTGCGCCACTCTCCAATAGCCCTTGCGCCAACGTGATACTGGCGGGAATGCGATGTTTGAGCATCTCTTCAATGGCCAGATCCTTATATTGACTGATGTAAGTTTGGTACACCGAATTCCACCGCAACTGTGCCGAAACGGGGAGAACAAGTGCTATTGTGGTAAGCAGAACAACTATTTTCTTCATATAAAACTGATTTTAAGCACAAAAGTAATGATTATTATTGTAACTTCGCACAGTCGGACAAGCATATTATAAGTATTTCAACCATTCTTCACCTTGTTGCATCGTTTTTATAAACAATTAGCTATTGCAAAAACGATTAGCCCTCTCCATTAGAAAACATGGAGCTGTAGGTGGAAGTGTCGCATTAGTTTCAAATTATTATTTCTTATTCTCATCAGGGGATGCCTTATTTTTTGTAACTTTGTGTACCTAATGTTATAATCCGATGAACCAACAAACGCATTACATCTTATTAGCCTTGGGGAGCAATGTCGCGGCCGAGCTGCATATCGAACAAGCAAAAGCGCGATTGTCGGCTGTTTTCCCACAACTGCGATTTTCGCGTTCGCTTATCACTCCCGCAATAGGCATTGTTTCGCCACCATTTATAAACTGTTTGGCCGAGGGGTATTGCAGTGTGCCGTTGGAAGAAGTAATAGTCGCGCTAAAAGACATTGAGGCGCAGATGGGAAGTGTGTCCGAAGAGCGCAAGAAAGGCATTGTGAAGATAGACATAGACTTGTTGCAGTTTGATAACACGAAACGTAAAGCCGACGATTGGAGTAGGGATTATATTCAATTACTACTTAATGAGTTAAGCTGTAAATAAGCAATCATTGCTTAAACAGCATAACAACCAATCTTATTTGGCAAACAATAAAAATGTAGTTGTGGCCAAGCTAATCCTAAAACAAACGTCCATACTTTCAAACAAAATGATTAACTTTGTGCGAGTAAATAACAAATAAATGATTTCAGTTGAAGGTTTAACGGTTGAGTTTAGTGTAAAGCCGTTGTTTAAGGACGTTAGTTTTGTGGTGAACAATCGCGATCGCATTGCTTTGGTTGGCAAAAACGGCGCAGGTAAGTCTACCATGCTCAAAATATTATGCGGAAAACAAAAGCCCACGGCGGGCAATGTGTCTGTTCCTTCGGGAACAACTGTGGGCTATTTGCCACAAGTAATGGTGCTTGAAGACGACACAACGGTAAAAGAAGAGGCCAGAAAAGCCTTTGCCGACAATACGGAATTGAAGGCACGCGTTGAGCAGTTGAACAACGAACTGAGCGAAAGAACCGACTACGAAAGTGAGGATTACATGGCTCTGGTTGAGCGATTTACCCACGAACACGAACGTTACCTGATGCTGGGTGGCAACAATTACGAGGCCGAATTGGAGCGAACGCTCATCGGGTTGGGGTTTAACAGAAACGACTTAGACCGCCCAACGAGTGAATTTAGTGGTGGTTGGCGCATGCGTATCGAGCTGGCAAAGATTCTTTTACGTAAACCCGACGTGCTGTTGCTCGACGAACCCACCAACCATTTGGACATCGACAGCATTCAATGGCTCGAACAGTTCTTGGCGCAGAGTTCTGGGTCGGTGGTACTTGTCAGCCACGACCGTGCGTTTATCAACAACGTAACCAACCGCACGCTAGAAATATCGTGTGGAAAGGTGATTGATTATCGTGTGAAGTACGACGAATATGTTACGCTAAGGGCTGAAAGAAGGGAACAGCAACTGCGCGCCTACGAGAACCAACAAAAGGAAATAGCGGACATGAAAGACTTTATCGAGAAGTTTCGCTATAAACCTACGAAGGCCGTGCAGGTGCAGAGCCGCATCAAGCAGTTGGCTAAGATTGTACCGATAGAAGTAGACGAGGTGGACACTTCGGCTTTGCGATTAAAGTTTCCGCCCTGTTTGCGCAGTGGCGACTATCCGGTTATATGCGACGATGTGCGTAAGGATTACGGCGAACACACTGTTTTCGACCATGTTACGTTTACAATTAAACGTGGTGAAAAGGTTGCTTTTGTGGGTAGAAACGGCGAAGGAAAGTCTACTTTGGTGAAGTGCATCCTCAACGAGATACCTTATACGGGCGAATTAAAGATTGGTCATAATGTGCAGATAGGCTATTTTGCACAGAATCAAGCCCAATTGTTAGACGAAAGCCTAACCGTTTTCGAAACGATTGATAATGTGGCGAAAGGCGATATACGCTTAAAAATACGCGACATACTGGGCGCATTTATGTTTGGAGGCGAGGCATCGGACAAGAAAGTGAAGGTGTTGAGCGGCGGCGAACGCAGCAGGTTGGCTATGATTAAGCTGCTGTTAGAGCCTGTTAACTTGCTTATACTCGACGAACCCACCAATCATCTCGACATGCAATCAAAGGATGTGCTGAAAGAGGCCATCAAAGCGTTCGACGGAACGGCCATCGTTGTTTCTCACGACCGTGAGTTCCTCGACGGCTTGGTATCGAAAGTGTACGAGTTTGGCGAGGGTAGGGTGAAAGAACACCTTGGCGGCATATACGATTTTATACGCTCTGCGGCCGCAAACCAGCTCGATAACGCCATGCCTGCTAATATCGACAGCCTTCTGCATACGTCAGCAACCGCTCCAATCAAGACCGACGAAAGCCCAAAAACCGACAATGAAAGCTATGCGCAGCGTAAAGAGCGGATGAAAAAGGTGAACAAAGCCGAGAAAGCCGTGAAGGAATGCGAGGGGCGGATTGCATCAATGGAGAAGCGCATAGCCGAACTTAACGAATTGCTAAGCGACGTGAACAACGCCTCGGACATGACGCTTGTGAGTGAATATACCTCCGTGCAACGAGCCTTAGACAGCGAGAACGAAAAGTGGATGGAACTGAGCGAAACGCTTGAAGAACTGTTGCGGCAGGTGTCGTAGAGCTTAACCGTTTTGGAGAAAATATAAGGTGAGCATATAACTAGTACTAAATATTTAATCATTATTATCCAATAACAAAAAAGAGAACATGAACATGAAACAATTCTTTCCCGCGCTCTTGATGATGGCCTCGCCCACATTGGGCATGGCTCAGGGGCAGTCGGGGCTAGTGATGTCAGACCTTGACAAGTCGGTTCGTGCGGCCGACGATTTCTATCAGTTTGCTACGGGCGGTTGGCAAAAGAACAATCCGTTGCCGGCAGCCTATTCGCGCTTTGGCAGTTTCGACCGATTGCAAGAAGATAACAACAAGCGCATTAACAACATCTTGGGCGAACTGCTGAAAAAAAAGTTCAAACCGGGTAGCACGGAGCAGAAATTGTCCGACTATTACAAGCTGGCTATGGACTCTACTCGCCGCGAAAAGGAAGGGCTTGCACCTGTTGCAGCCTTGATTGCAGAGGTGGAAGGGGCTAAAACCAAAGCCAACCTTGAACAATTTCAACTTAAATATGCCGTTTATGGTTACGGCGTTGGTTTCGGTTCGTACTTCGCTGCCGACGAAAAGAATGTGAAGATGAACATCTTGACTATCGGTCAGGGCGGTTTAACGCTTGGTCAGAAAGACTATTATGTGAACAACGACCCCGCCACGGTAGCCATTCGTGAGGCTTTTCGCAAGCACATCGCACGCATGTTCCGCCTTTATGGCTTTAACGAGGCACAAGCCGATGCCCGTCGCGATGCTATTTTCCGCATGGAAACGGCATTGGCGTTGGTGTCGAAGAGCGTAACCGAACTGCGCGACCCACAAGCCAACTACAATAAGATGACCTTGAAGGAATTTAAGGAAAACTATCCCAACATAAATCTTGAAGCAATGGCTAATGCCGAGGGCGTGAAATCGGCCTATATTCAGGAAATGATTGTGGGGCAACCTGGGTTTATGGAGGGCTACGACAAGCTTTATGCAGCCGCAACGGCCGATGACTTGCGCGCACTTATTGAGTGGGACATCATTCAAAGCTCAGCCTCGTACCTCACGAATGAAATTCGTTTGGCCAACTTCGACTTCTTTGGCAAGACCATGAGCGGCCGAAAGGAAGAATATCCGTTGTGGAAACGTGCCACAAACCAAGTGGAAGAGCAGATGGGTGAGGCATTAGGTAAGATGTATGTTGCTCGTTACTTCCCCGAAACGTCGAAGAAGATGATGGAACAGCTGGTGCGCAACCTGCAAATCTCGCTTGGACAGCGCATTGATGCACAAACATGGATGAGCGACACCACAAAGGCAGCTGCACATAACAAGCTAAACAAGTTCTATGTTAAGATTGGTTACCCCAACAAGTGGATTGATTATAGCAAGCTAACCATCGACCCAACGAAGTCGTATTACGAGAATGTGCTTGCTTGTCGAAAGTTCTCGCACGATAGACACATTCTAACAAGAGCGGGTAAGCCCGTTGACCGCGATGAATGGTTAATGACCCCGCAAACGGTTAACGCCTACTACAACCCCACAACCAACGAGATTTGTTTCCCCGCCGGTATTTTGCAACGTCCCTTCTTCGACCCTAAGGCCGACGAGGCTTACAACTACGGTGCTATCGGCGTGGTTATTGGTCATGAGATGACACACGGCTTTGACGATCAGGGTAGGCAATACGATGCCAACGGATATATGAACGATTGGTGGACTGCATCTGATGCGAAAGGATTTGAAGAGCGTGCTAAACTTTATGCCGACTTCTTCTCGAACATCAAAGTTCTTCCCGACCTCAACGCCAATGGACAGTTTACGCTCGGCGAAAACCTTGCAGACCACGGCGGATTGCAAGTTAGTTTCTTTGCTTTCAAGAACGTAGAGGCCAAAAAACACCTTAAGACCATCGACGGCTTTACGCCCGACCAGCGTTTCTTCTTGGCTTATGCTGCTGTTTGGGGACAAAACATCACCGAACAAGAAATTCGTAACCGCACAAAAGCCGACCCGCATGCTCTGGGTAAATGGCGTGTAAATGGCGCTTTGCCCCACATTGATGCCTGGTACGAGGCTTTTGGTGTGAAAGAAGGCGACAAGTTGTTTATCCCTAAGAACCAACGTTTGTCGCTTTGGTAATGTGATAAGACCGTAAACACTTAATTTACCGTTGCTCGGTGGGGTGCAGTTAAGGCCAAGTTGGCCTTGCACCTATCGGGCAACGGTTTCTTTTTGCTGCCATCTGGCATTGTTTGTCCTCCTATCTTTACTTTGCGCAATGTTTCTAGTGCAAATTTTAATATTAAAACCGTCCTGACTTTTAATCTTTCAATAAATTGATAGGTGTTTGTTGTCTTTGTGATGCCAATACAAGATAGATATTTCTTCATATACGAAGTGTAGGATAAATCAACTCACTGGCTTATACATTCATGAAAAACCAACAACTTCCGAATACATCAACTCAACGACTTAGAAACACAACAACTTATCAACTTGCAAACTCAAGAACTCATAAACTTATCAACTTATCAACTCATCAGCTCACAAGCTCACAATCTCATCAATTCAGTTTGTTGTTTTTATTTTACAATCTCCCTTTAATTTTCACTTCGTTCTAGCGAAAAAATAGGTTATAAAGTAGGTAAATCGCCACTATTTTTAGCTTTTCACGTCTCTTGTTTTGTCTATTTTTAGGTGCAGAACCTGCATTTTGCACCATTTTACCTTTCTAGTTTGGTTGCAAGCTTGTATTTTTTCATGCCCAATTACATGCTTTTAGCCGCTAAAATCCCACTTTTTAACGTTCATTTTCCCCTTTTCAGCCATGTTTTTAATGGGTTATGAAGGTTATAATTATACAATTGCAGTGCATTCTTATGCTTTTCATCTTGCATTTAGCACCATTTTGCACTGCATTTAGCACCATTTTACCTTGCGTTTAGCACCAAAACGCACTGCATTTAGCACCAAAACGCACTGCTTTTAGCATCAAAACGCACTGCGTTTAGCACCAAAACGCACTGCGTTTAGCGGCATATTGCACTTTTTTAGCAGCAAATAGCCCAAAATCAGGTTTAAACTTTGGTTTCATCAAATAAATATTCATTTTGTCTGCAATTACAACTAGTTCCTTTTAGCATCAAAACAAACCTTCGCGAGAATCGATTTTTTGCGACAAGGTGGGCGATTGGTTGACGGAAAGGCCACTTATTATGTTAAATTTTCTATTGAAAAATAGACAAAATGCGTGCGCTGCTCACATGTATATATACAAAGGAGCTGAAAGCACGTACGCTTACGGATGCCTGCGTAAGCGGTTGCTGAGCATGCTACTCGCTACCACTGGATACAGCATCATGGAAACGCAGAAGTAATCTGCTGCCGACAAGCGGTTTTCAACTTGTAGAGAACGCGCGAAATGAATTTCGCCAAGTCCTATTTTGGTGCACAACTACGTTTTGCCACAGACAACTGGTGGCAGAAATTCAGATTTTGTCGTATCTTTGTATCGTGCTTCGTTCATGAAGAAGGCTGTTTATCTTGGTTTTACAAGACATCAACAATAAACACCTCTCAATTTATAGAAATATTAAAAGTCAAGATGACTTCATTGTGTGATTGCTTATGTAACGAGTTACATAGCCTTCAAAGTTCTTTTATTCTAAAGTTACATTAATGTATGCTTGTGGCTTTTACCGCGAGGTTTTAATATATAATGGTTTGAAATATGGAAATAGTTATAAGTTCTGTAATTGGGGGACAAATTGCGGCAGTAGAAGGTCTGGAGAAAGTTGTGCACGCCCTGATTATAGAGATGAGAAAGTCTTTTAAGAAACAATTTGAAAATAAATCTTTTGCTGGTCTTGACAAGGTAAAGATTAATATGTATATTAGTGGTGACGTGTCGGAATATTGCACTACATCGGAAATTACTAAATGTCTGTATTTTGAGAGAAAGAAACAATTTATTTCGGAGTTTTGTATTGCTAGGTCTTATTGGACTTCTTGTTCACTGTCTGATGTGAAAGGGAAATTCCTGTTACTTATAGAGAATTTATTTGTAAGTTTGAGTATGCTTATTAAGCACAGACTGAAATGTAAAGGGTATGATTTTGATAGTGAAGTCTTCAAAGAAATAGTTTTGAAAAGTTTAATAGAACTTAGTTAGGCTAGCTACAGGAAGGGATGAATTACTCGTTTTATTTTTCGCTATGTATAAGCCCCCTCTTATTGGTTAACGCTATCTAATGCAAAGCTTGTTTAAGATGGCTACCATAGATTGTTGGATGATATGGCAAAAGATTGAAAAATACGTCGCACTCCTTTCCTTCATCGTGGAATAGTCGGAACACCTTATTATCATTACGCGCGAGAAGAAACATGGGCGTAAGTTGATGAGCCAAGAATGGGCTTGGATTAAAAAAACGTTGAATAGTTTCTTTTGTTCTTGTTCGTTTCACAAACAATTGTTACCTTTGCGTTTAAATAGTCTAAGATAATGTCTCTGATTATCCTTTTAATCATAGTCGTTGGGTTTATTCTCATTAGCACAGAGAATGTTACAAATGTGAATAGAGCCGCTGTAGCAATATTCGTTGGTACAGTGGGGTGGGTGCTGTACGTTTCTTATGGAACGGATTTCGTGCAGCTGATGCACAAACAGGCCTACACCGACTACCTTGGCGGCATGGCGCACACAAGTCAGGCAGTGAAACAATTTATCGCTCAGACCATCTTTTTGCGTTATGTGGGTAAGGCTTGCGAGATCGTTCTCTTCTTGCTGGCCACGATGACCATCGTAGAGATATTGAACAACAACGGCTGTTTCGACTTCTTGGGTATATGGGCACGAACTCGTGACAGCAAAAAGCTGCTTTGGATGATGATGCTCATCGTCTTTGTGGTGTCTGCAAACTTAGACAACCTTACCACAACGGTGATGGCCTTGACGCTCATTCATCAGGTGATACCCAACAGGCGTTACCGAATGATTTATGGTAGTGTGGCTGTAATTGCTGCAAACATGGGCGGAGCATTAACCGTTATTGGCTCGCCCGAAGGTTTGGTGCTGTGGAATATGGGTGCGATAACTGCCACCAACTATTCGTTAAGCATGGCAGTACCTTGTATTGTTACTTGTGTTGTGCCAACGTGGTTGTTGTCTAGGGCATTGCCCGACCGTATTGACATTGAATTTTTGCGGCTCCCTTATCGCGGCGACGATACCAACTTGAATGTTTGGCAGCGTCTTGTGATGTTCGTAGTGGGCATTGGCGGTCTGTGGTTTATCCCTACATTCCATAATATCACCAAGTTAAGCCCTTTCCTCGGCGCACTTTGCGTGCTGTCGGTGCTATGGGTGGTTAACGAAATATTCAACCGAAAGCTGCTTAACACGGGCGAAACGATACATCGCCGCATACCACGCGTGTTGCAGTATGGCTCTATGCAGATGATATTGTTTGTTTTAGGCATCATGTTTGCGGTGGGCGTAGTTAATGAAACGGGCTTTTTCAGCGAGGTAACGGCCTATATCGACAAGCAAACGCCCAATATCTGGTTCTTTGGCGTGGCAAGTGCGGCCATTAGCAGTGTACTCGACAGTTTCGTTACAGCCATGACGGCTCTGTCACTACATCCTGTTTTGTCGGGCGAGAATGCAGAACTCACATCGTATTCGGTCAACTTCGCCCAAAACGGGGCTTATTGGAAGATGATTGCTTTTGCAACAGCAGTGGGTGGTAACATTCTGCCCATAGGCTCGATAAGTGGCTTGGCACTGATAAGAACGGAGCGTATGCGCGTTGGATGGTATTTCGCCAATGTGGGATGGAAAGTTCTTTTAGGTGGCGTATTGGGTATGGCTTTGCTTTGGCTCATTACGTAAACAAACGGATGGAGGGTGTGCAATGGCCCCCATAGTTTTGTACAATGATTGGGACACCAACTTGTTGACTTGTCAACTTGTTAATTTGTCAACCAAAATAAAGGACGATTACGCTACACCTTATTATATATATAGGTGTAGAAACTAGATAAAGTTATCAAAACAATGACAAAAGTAAAGACGATAGGCATACTCACGTCGGGTGGGGATGCACCAGGAATGAATGCTGCCATACGCGCCGTGACGCGCGCTGGCATTTGTAATGGGTTTAACATAAAAGGCATATACCGTGGTTTCGACGGACTTATAAATGGTGACATAAAGCCTTTCACCACCGAGAACGTTAGTGGTATCATCATGCAGGGCGGCACCATATTGAAGACCGCGCGCAGCAGTGAATTCACAACAGAAGAGGGAAGGAAGAAAGCTTACGAGAACATCGTTAAAGAAGGGATAGATGCTTTGGTTGTGATTGGGGGTAATGGTTCGCTTACGGGTGCAATGGTGTTTGCAAGAGAATACGACTTGTGTTGCATTGGGCTTCCTGGAACCATCGACAACGACCTTTATGGCACCGACTCGACCATTGGCTACGATACCACGATGAATACTATTGTGGAATGTGTAGACCGCATACGCGACACGGCACAAAGCCACGAACGTATTTTCTTTGTCGAAGTAATGGGACGCGATGCTGGCTTTTTGGCTCAGAACAGTGCCATTGCTGCTGGCGCAGAGGCCGCCATCATACCCGAAGACTCGACGGACGTTGACCAATTGGCGCGGTTTATGGAACGGGGCATACGCAAATCGAAGAAGAGTTGCATCGTCATCGTATCGGAAAGTCCCAAGTGTGGTGCGCTGTATTATGCCGACCGTGTGAGGAAAGAGTTCCCCGACTATGATGTGCGCGTGTCCATCCTTGGGCATTTGCAACGTGGCGGTAGGCCAACAGCCCACGACCGCATCTTGGCTAGCCGCACAGGAGTGGGCGCGATAGATGCCATCATGCAAGGACAACGCAACGTTATGATTGGTGTACACAACAACGAAATTGTATATGTGCCACTTTCCGAAGCCATTAGGAGCGATAAGCCCTTTGATAAAAAGCTGATAACCGTTTTAGACGAACTAAGCATATAAAAGGAACAACATTTGGAAAAGTTTAATGTTTGCATACATTAAATTGCCTGAACATTTTGGCAATTCCGTTTTTTATCGTTACTTTTGCGCAATCATTAATAAAGAAATATAATAAACTAGATATCTGAATATGTCAAACATAGAAGGACACATTTCGCAAATTATTGGTCCGGTAATTGACGTCTACTTCGACACCAAGGGCCAAGAGGAGGAGAAAGTGCTGCCGAAAATTCACGATGCCTTGCGTATCGTTAGGCCCGACGGCCGCGAATTGATAGTGGAGGTTCAACAGCATATCGGTGAGGACACTGTGCGCTGCGTGGCAATGGATAACACCGACGGTCTGCAACGCCACCTTAAAGCAACGCCTTTGGGCAGTCCTATCACCATGCCGGCCGGCGAACAGATTAAAGGCCGCATGCTGAACGTTATCGGCAAGCCCATTGATGGCATGTCGGAACTGAACATGGAAGGCGCTTACCCCATCCATAGGGAGGCTCCTAAGTTCGACGAACTTTCTACTCACAAGGAAATGTTGGCTACGGGCATCAAGGTTATCGACCTGTTGGAACCCTATATGAAGGGTGGTAAGATTGGTTTGTTTGGTGGTGCGGGTGTTGGTAAGACCGTACTTATCATGGAACTGATTAATAACATCGCCAAGGGACATAACGGTTACTCGGTGTTCGCAGGTGTTGGAGAACGTACACGTGAAGGAAACGACCTTATCCGAGATATGATCGAGTCGGGTGTTATCCGTTACGGCGACAAGTTTAGGAAAGCAATGGAGGAGGGCAAATGGGACCTTTCGCTAGTTGATCCTGAAGAACTACGCCAATCGCAAGCCACTCTTGTGTATGGTCAGATGAACGAGCCGCCTGGCGCACGTGCCTCTGTGGCATTGTCGGGACTAACCGTTGCCGAAGAATTCCGCGATCATGGCGGAAAGGATGGCGAGCCAGCAGACATCATGTTCTTTATCGACAACATCTTCCGCTTTACGCAAGCAGGCTCAGAAGTATCGGCTTTGTTGGGCCGTATGCCTTCGGCTGTGGGCTATCAGCCTACATTGGCCAGTGAGATGGGTGCGATGCAAGAGCGTATTACGTCTACCAAGCGCGGCTCTATCACGTCTGTTCAGGCCGTATATGTACCTGCCGACGACTTGACCGACCCTGCTCCCGCTACCACTTTCACGCACTTGGATGCTACAACAGAGCTTAGTCGTAAGATTACAGAGTTGGGTATCTATCCAGCCGTAGACCCATTGGGATCTACTTCGCGTATTCTCGACCCGCTGATTGTGGGTAAAGAGCATTACGAATGTGCGCAACGTGTGAAACAGATACTGCAACGCTATAAGGAATTGCAAGACATCATCGCCATTCTTGGTATGGATGAGTTGAGCGACGAAGACAAGCAGACGGTGAACCGCGCACGTAGGGTGCAGCGTTTCCTCTCTCAGCCGTTTACCGTTGCCGAGCAGTTTACGGGTGTTAAGGGCGCGATGGTAAGTATCGAAGACACCATCAAGGGCTTTAACATGATACTCGACGGCGAGGTTGACGACCTTCCCGAGCAGGCTTTCTTGAACGTCGGCACGATAGAAGACGCTATTGAGAAAGGTAAGAAGTTGCTTGAAGCAGCAGGTTCCAACTAGTTTGTGTAAAAGCATGTGTCTATGCTCAAATTGATTATTGTTTCTCCAGAAAAACAACTCTATCAAGGCGATGCCCAAAGCGTAAAGGTTCCAGGCAGTCTTGGTGAGTTCGAGATACTCGACAGCCATGCGCCCATCATCTCTTCGCTAGATGCGGGCCAAGTGGTTTACGTCACGGGCGAGGGCGAAACGCATGAGTGTGCCATCGCAGGTGGCTTTGTCGAGGTGCAAAAGAACGTTGTCTCCTTGTGTGTGGAGGTGTAACGGCTCTCTATGGAAAGTGTTATGGACGAAAGGCAAGTAGGCAAACAAAAGCGACGTTTCATCTGCCAAAGCCTCATTACGCTGGCCTTGTTGGCGATAGGCGTGTATGGTGTTGCCGAACTTTGCCTGGGTTATGCGGTTGCGTTGCCGTTGCTGGTTAGTTCGGTGGTCTTTTTAATCATCGAGACGGCAGACATCCTGATTTGGTCGCGCGTGGCGATAAAGTCGCCAGATAGCCTCCCCACCTTTTTCTTAGGTGTGTCAGGGTTTCGCATGCTGTTGTGTGTGTTGGTGTTTTTCGTGTACTACTTCGTGGTAGAAAGACAAGCGATGTTGCTCTTTCTATGCGTTTTCGCCCTGTTCTATGCGGCGATGTTGGTGCACCACGCCACGTTCTTCTCAAACGATAAGCGTAAGTCGGGTACATAACGGCTATATAATAATAATGTATTATAATGAAAAAAGTAAGATATATATCGTTTCTGCTGCTGTTGCTTTTCACTTCGTTGTCGCTCCACGCGGCTAGCAACGGAGGGGAAGACAAGAAGGAACTCGATATTCCAGAGATCGTGCTCGAACACTTGTCGGATGCTTACGAATGGCACATCGCCACGTACGAAGGCAAGCATCTGAGCATACCCTTGCCCATCATCGTTAGAAGTAGTGACACGGGCGAATGGTATGTGGGTACGGCTCATCATCTTCCGAACAACTTTTTCTTCGATGCCCAGCATCATGGAAAGATATATGAACGGCGTGCAGACGGTTCTACGACGCGTCCTTTGGACCTAAGCATAACCAAAGCCGTTGCTCAGATATGGATTGTTGTGGCGATTTTGCTCACGGTTTTCCTGTCGTGCGCACGTTGGTATAAGAAGGTAGATGAGAAAAGTGCTGCTCCCAAGGGTCTCGTTGGCTTGATGGAGATGTTCGTGATGTACATACACGACGACTTGATAAGGCCTGCCGTGGGCGAACGGCAATACAAACGCTACGCTCCTTTCTTGTTGACGGTGTTCTTTTTCATCTTCACTTGTAACATGATTGGGCTTGTTCCCGTGTTCCCAGGCGGAGCAAACGTCACGGGTAACATCAACATAACCATGTTCTTGGCCGTTACCGCGATGTTGGTTATCAACATCTTTGGCAATAAGGAGTATTGGAAAGACGTATTCTGGCCAGAAGTTCCTGTTGCCTTGAAGTTTCCCGTTCCCCTTATGCCGGTGATAGAGGTGTTCAGTATCTTCACAAAGCCTTTTGCGTTGATGATACGTCTCTTCGCCAACATGATGGCTGGTCATGTCATTATATTGAGTTTCACTTGCGTGATATTCCTTGGATGGAACATGGGCGTAGGCTATGGCCTGGGGTTGAACACGTTTGGTATAATCATGTTGCTTTTCATGAACTGTCTCGAATTGCTTGTCGCATTCGTGCAGGCGTATGTGTTCACCATGCTTAGTGCCGTCTTTATCGGCATGGCTCATCGTGAGCACCACGTTGCCGAGTAGTTTCCAAAAGCTTATCAGCCTTCTGCAGAACACACTTTAACGGGCAGAGTTCCTCGTGTGAATGTGCTATTGTGTGATAAGTTTAACATAGGTGTGCATGCCACAAGAGGCTCGGATGCCACTGTAAGAAACGTCTTAACGAACAAAACAACTAAAATTGAATATAAACAATTAATAAAAGAATAAGAACTATGATGATTACAACATTATTGGCTGCCGAGGGTCTGGCTCAGCTAGGCTGCGGTATTGGTGCAGGTATTGCTACAATTGGTGCAGGTTTAGGTATCGGTCGCATTGGCGGTAGCGCAATGGATGCCATTGCCCGTCAGCCCGAAGCTACGAACAAAATACAGACAAACATGATTGTTACGGCTTCTTTCGTTGAGGGTTGTGCCCTCTTCGCCATTGCAGCGTGTGCATTCTTGATTAAATAAGTAACCGAATGGAGAATTTACCATCAATACTAACGCCCGACTTGGGCTTGCTCTTTTGGATGCTCTTGGCGTTCTTGGTGGTTTTTGTTGTTCTAGTTAAATACGGTTTTCCTGTTATCATCAGGATGGTTGAAGACCGTAAGACATACATAGACGAAAGTCTGCGCAAGGCTCATGAGGCATCAGAACGGCTAGAAAACATCAAGCAAGAAAGCGAACAAATTCTTCAAGACGCACGAGAGAAACAATCACTCATCTTAAAAGAGGCTGCCCAAACCCGCGACGCCATAGTTGAGAAAGCTCGACAGACGGCTCACGAGGAGGGTGTGCGACTGCTCGAAGAAACCAAAAGGCAGATAGAGGTAGAGAAACAGAATGCCATCCGCGACATTCGTACCCAAGTGGCGGAGCTAAGCGTGCAGATTGCCGAGAAGGTTGTGCGTGAAAACTTGGCCTCCAACGCTCAACAGATGTCGTTGGTTAACCGTTTCTTAGACGATGCTTTCTCTGTAAACCCCAACTAAACGAGTTATGGATATAGGGTTAATAGCTGTTCGATACGCTCGCGCATTGCTCAAAGCTGCCATTGATGACCGCTGTTACGAGGATGTGTATAACAACATGACGAACCTGTTGGAATGCTACCTGCATGTTCCAGAGCTCCGTCCTGCGGTATGCAACCCCATGTATTCACGGTCGAAGAAAAGCTCAGTGGTGTTGGCGGCATGCGGAACGCCCGCTGTCGAACTCACGAAACGCTTCATCGCTTTGGTGTTGCGCGAGGGTAGGGAAGAAGTGTTGCAGTTTATTGCCTCGTCTTTCATTAACCTGTACAGGCAACATTTCCACATTACAAGCGGCAAAATCACCACGGCCGTGCAACTCACTGCCGAGGTTGAGCAACGTATGCGCCACTTAGTGGAAGAGCGAACGCAGGGAACTGTCGAGTTCACCACGGAGGTAGACCCTGCCATTCTTGGCGGATTTGTGTTGGACTACGACACCTATCGCATGGATGCCAGCGTGAAGAGCAAACTTAATCGAATTCTAATAGAATTAAAAAACAAGTAACATGTCTGATAAAATAAGGCCCAACGAGGTCTCAGAGATATTGTTCCAACAACTTCAACAAATCAGCGACGGGCAGGACTTTGACGAAATTGGCACTGTCCTTACCGTTAGCGATGGCGTTGCGCGTGTCTACGGATTGCGTAATGCCGAAGCCAACGAGTTGCTTGAATTTGAAAATGGAACCATGGCCATCGTCATGAACCTGGAAGAAGACAATGTTGGCTGTGTGCTTTTAGGGCCTACCTCTGAAATCAAAGAGGGGCAGGTGGTAAAGCGCACGCACCGCATTGCCAGCATTCGGGTGAACGACAACATGCTTGGGCGTGTAATCAACCCCTTGGGCGAGGCTATCGACGGGCTTGGCGAAATTGATTTGTCCAACGCTTTCGAGATGCCACTCGACCGAAAGGCACCGGGTGTTATCTTCCGTCAGCCCGTTAAGGAACCACTTCAAACAGGACTTAAAGGTGTAGACTCGATGATTCCCATTGGTAGAGGGCAACGCGAGCTTATCATTGGCGACCGCCAGACGGGTAAAACGGCCATTGCTCTCGACACCATTATCAATCAAAAGAGTTTCTACGATGCTGGCAAGCCTGTGTATTGTATCTACGTTGCCATTGGCCAAAAGGCCTCTACTGTGGCTACATTGGTGCAAACGCTGAAAGAACGTGGTGCGTTAGACTACACCATCATCGTGTCTGCAACAGCAGCCGATCCCGCAGCCATGCAATATTACGCGCCATTCGCTGGTGCAGCCATCGGCGAATACTTCCGCGACCGTGGCGAACACGCGCTAGTTGTTTACGACGACCTTTCCAAGCAAGCCGTGGCCTATCGTGAAGTGTCGCTCATCCTTCGCCGTCCTTCGGGTCGCGAGGCTTATCCTGGCGACGTTTTCTATCTGCATAGCCGCTTATTGGAGCGTGCCGCGCGCATCAACGACCAGCAAGAAGTGGCCGAACAGATGAACGACCTGCCCGAATGTCTTAAAGGACATGTAAAGGGAGGCGGTTCGCTAACGGCACTTCCCATCATCGAGACGCAGGCCGGCGACGTTTCCGCCTACATTCCAACCAACGTAATCTCCATTACGGATGGGCAGATATATTTGGAAACCGACCTTTTCAACCAAGGTTTCCGTCCTGCCATCAACGTAGGTATATCGGTTAGCCGTGTGGGTGGCTCTGCTCAAATCAAGAGTATGAAGAAGGTTGCGGGTACACTTAAAATTGATATGGCCCAGTATCGCGAGTTGGAGGCTTTCTCTAAGTTCTCGAGCGACATGGATGCCGTTACCGCAATGACCTTGGATAGGGGACGAAAGAACACGCAATTGCTCATTCAACCCCAATACACGCCAATGCCTGTGGGCGAGCAAATTGCCATATTGTATTGCGGAACGCGCGGTTTGATGCACGATGTACCCGTAGAACAGGTACGCGAATGCCAAACGCTGTTCCTCGACAAGCTGCGTTCAACCCACCAATCCACCATTGATTTCTTGGCAAGTGGCGGACTGAACGACGAGGCTTGCGGCGTACTCGAATCCGTAATGGCCGACATTGCGGGACAATTCCAAAAAGTTTGAACATTTAAGGCTGGCCTTGTTCCGCCTCACAACAGTGTGTGAGGCGGACGACGTCACCCTTCAACACATAGCGTATGCCTTCATTAAAAGAGATAAAGACACGAATTGCTTCTGTTAACAGCACCCGTAAGATAACGAGTGCCATGAAGATGGTGGCATCGTCTAAGCTGCACCATGCTCAGCAATTGATTGAGAACATGCTGCCTTACGAGAGTATGTTAGAGCATATCCTCAAAGCTTTTCTCGCGTCAATGCCAGAGGCTCGCACGCCATTAAACGTGGAGCGCAAGCAGCTTAAACGCGTTGCGCTTGTGCCTTTTTCAAGCAACAGCAGCTTGTGTGGCGGTTTCAATGCCAACGTCACCAAGTTGCTGCAGCAGGCGGTGGCACACTATCGAGAGCAAGGCGTTACCGACATCGTGGTTTACCCTATCGGCAGGAAAATCACCGAGCAGGCAACCAAGATGGGATTGCAGATAGGTGGCAATTTCAACCTTCTTGCCGAGAAACCCAATGCACACCAGTGTGCAGACATCGCCACAGAGTTGTCGGAACAATATGCAGCAGGCGAGCTAGACAGAGTTGAGCTTATTTACCATCATTTCAAGAGCGCAGGCTCGCAGATTTTGACTAGAAGAACTTTCTTGCCCATCGACCTCTCCACAGAGTTGGGACGCTTTCACGACCGCGACCTAAGTTCCAATGTGGTTACGGCAAAGGCACAAGAGTACCTTAAGAAAAAAACATCAAAGGAAGAAAAGAAAAAGGAGGAGGCGAAACCCCTTAACGACAACTTCCTTGTTGAGCCAGACATGGAGACAATCCTAACAACGCTCATCCCCAAAGAGTTGAACTTGATGGTGTACACTGCCTTGCTCGACAGCAATGCCAGTGAGCATGCGGCGCGTATGGTGGCCATGCAAACAGCTACCGACAATGCCGACGAACTGCTCAGAGACTTGAACTTACAGTATAACAAGAGTAGACAACAGGCAATTACCAACGAGTTGCTCGACATTATGGGCGGCAGCGTAAACAATTAATTGCCCTTGTTTCGTCTCTTTTGTCTTCGTTTGCGTTTGACAACTTTGCGTGTTCACGTCTTTCCGACTTAGTCGTGAAGGCTGTTAATGCGTAAAGTTGTCAATCTTTTTTCTAGGATAACTCCGCGGGGCACATTTTCTTACGCGCCCTTACGCCCTTTCTCACCCATACATTTCCCCTTTTTACACCAATGACATACGAATATCAATTGCGATTGTTGCCCCAGCAGGCATATACCGAAGACAGCATCCGCGACTATGTTGCACATGATAAAGCACTTGATGTGCGAACCATCACACACGTTCAGGTGCTCAAACGCAGCATCGACGCGCGCCAACGCACCATATTCGTTAATCTCTCTGTGCGGGTTTTCGTTAACGAAATGCCCGAAAAACAAGAATATCAGGTTGTAAGTTACCCTGATGTGTCGCATTGTCCCCAAGCCATTGTTGTGGGCGCAGGTCCTGGCGGATTGTTTGCGGCACTTCGTTTGATTGAACAAGGCATTCGTCCCATTGTCGTTGAACGAGGAAAAACCGTTAACGAACGCCACCGCGACCTTTCGCTAATTACCAAGGAGCAAAAGATAAACCCCGAAAGCAACTATTGTTTTGGCGAAGGCGGTGCAGGCGCCTATTCAGACGGCAAGCTATATACGCGGAGTAAGAAACGCGGCAATGTAGAGAAAATATTAAATGTGTTCTGTCAGCATGGTGCATCCACGTCTATCTTATCAGACGCTCACCCCCATATCGGCACCGACAAGTTGCCAAAGGTAATCGAGGCCATCCGCAATACCATCATCAATTGCGGCGGAGAAGTGCACTTCCAAACCAAGATGACAGCCTTCTTGATGGATAACAACAAGGTGATTGGCGTGCAAACACTTAATGGTTTAACGTGCGAAGAGCGGAATTTTAAAGGTGCTGTAATTTTGGCCACAGGCCATAGCGCACGCGATGTGTACCAATATCTTGCTACGGCAGGCATTCCCATCGAACCAAAAGGCTTGGCCATAGGCGTAAGACTCGAACATCCGTCAGCCCTAATCGACCAAATTCAGTATCACAACAAGAACGGACGAGGCAAGTATTTGCCTGCTGCCGAATATAGTTTCGTTGCCCAATCGGCCGAAAGAGGCGTTTATTCGTTCTGTATGTGTCCTGGTGGTTTCGTCATTCCAGCAGCAACCGAACACGAACAAATCGTGGTTAACGGCATGAGTCCTGCCAATCGAGGTTCCAAATGGTCTAATAGTGGCATGGTGGTAGAGGTACGCCCAGAAGATGTTGAAGGCGACGACGTGTTGAAAATGATGCACTACCAGCAGTCTATTGAGCACGATTGTTGGGTGAACGGCAACCGCAAGCAGACTGCGCCCGCACAGCGAATGGTAGATTTCGTTAACCGTAAGCTAAGTTACGACCTGCCCCGCAGTAGTTATTCGCCAGGACTAATATCTAGTCCACTGCATTTTTGGATGCCCAAACACATCGTTTCGCGTTTGCAAGAGGGCTTTCAGAAGTTTGGCCGTACCAGTCATGGTTTCTTAACCAACGAGGCAGTGCTCATTGCTACCGAGAGCCGAACCTCATCACCGGTTCGCATCGTGCGTGATAGAGAAAACTTTCAGCATGTTAGTATCGCAGGTTTGTTCCCTTGTGGCGAAGGTGCAGGCTATGCTGGCGGCATTGTTTCGGCTGCGATGGACGGCGAACGCTGTGCAGAAATGTGTGCTGCTTACGTCAAGGCGATAGGCTAGCTGTTAATAAACTAGCATAACTTGCACATAATAGATATTGTAAGCGGAGCTTTGATGTAGTAAGTATGTCTTTTGCAGACCAAACAAAACTTGGTGACTGCCTGGTATCGCACCTTGTTTTGATGTAGTAAGTGTGTCTTTTACAGGCCTAACAAAACGTGTTATGGTGTTCGTTTCCGAAAGAAACAGCAAGGCTGCTTGTCGGTAAAGTCCGACAAGCCCATGTGCCAACGGCCAGCTACTATCACCCAGCCTTTGAACCTTTTTCCCTTTCTTTTCTCAACCTTTCTTCTTCCTGTCTTACCAGTTCGTCCATTCTTTGGGATTGTGCTCTCAGAAATTCTGCTGTATAGCGCATCCCTTTCGATTGCATCAAAGCCCAACGTTCTTTGTCGTCTTTGATACATTTTTCGTCCCACGCTCTGTGAAAGTCGTTGAGATAACCATCTTCCCTAAACATTGTTGTATCTTTGTGCATGGCTTTTGGGTTTGTTCCTTTGTCTTTTAGTCAATGTAAAGGTACTCATTTTCAGTGAGCAATACAAATTCAAACGTCCCATTGTTTCCAACTTGCGTTAATCTACGTTTGTGGCTCATCATTTGCGAAGTTTTAGTGTTTTTATAAAATGTACCTGTTCGACACTCTTTCTAGAAAAATTAAAGTATTATATAAGCAGAAATTTAGATGTTGGACCGTCTGTACTTTTACTATGGCAATAAGTTGAGAGGGGTTTGTTGTCTTTGTGATGTCAACACAAGATAAACACCCATCTCATATACGAAGTGCCCGAAAGACCAACTCGCTGGAGTATGAACTCACGAAAACCCAACGACTGCCGAATACATCAACTCATCAACTTACGAACTCAAGAACTTATCAACTCTTAAACTTACTAACTCTTAAACTTACAAACTTATAAATTCACAAAACTTAAATTCTCGCTTTTTATTTTGCAATATTCGTCCAATTCTCACTCCGTTCTAGCGAAAATATAAGTTAAAAAGTAGGTAAGTTACTACTATTTCTAGTCTTTCAAGTCTTTTGTTCTGTCTATTTTTAAGAATAGAACCTGCATTTTGCACCATTTTGCCTTTCTAGTTTGGTCATTGACTCGTAATTTTTCACGCCCAATTTTACCCTTTTATACCCTAAAGCTCCACTTTTTAACGGCTATTTTGGCCTTTTTAGCCTTGTTTTTAATGGTCCTAAAAGGTTTTGTTTATACCATTGCAGTGGATATTTATACTTTTCGACTTGCATTCAGCAACATTTTTCACTGCGTTTAGCACCAAAATGCACTGCGTTTAGCACCAAAATACACTGCGTTTTGCACCAAATTGCATTGCGTTTTGCACCAAATTGCACTGCGTTTTGCACCAAAATGCACAGCGTTTAGCACCAAATGGTCCAAAATCTGGTGCAAATAACGATGATTTTAAATAAAAATTCATTTTGCAGCATTCACATGCTAACCCCCATTGACATCAAAACCAACCTTCGCGAGAATCGATTTTTTGCGACTAGGTGAGCGATTGGTGAACGAAAAGGGTACTCATAATGTTAAAATCTCTGCGGAAAAGTGGACAGAAACAGACAAGTTGGGCGTTGACAAGTTAGCGAGTTGGCAGGTTGACGTGTTGACCAGTTAACGAGTAGCCCAGTTAACGGGTTGACAAACCAACGAGAATGGACAAGCTAACGGGTAGACCGTTTACGAGTTAATCAGTTGACAAGCCAACGAATTGACCAGTTAACGAGATGATGGGTTTAAAAGCCTGTTTCACCATTAAACAGCTACTACAAGTGCGTTGCCAACTAGAAAGTTGGTAATAATGAGCAGGTAATTTGTGGAAACCAGCTATAATTAGTACTTTTGCAGGATAAACCGAATTATATTGATGGATAATCAGAAAGCAACATTAGAGTTAGGTACAAAGCCCGTGGGGCAGCTGCTTGTGCGCTATGCCGTCCCTGCAATCATTGCCATGACGGCATCCTCGCTCTACAACATGGTTGACAGTATCTTTATTGGGCAGGGCGTTGGCGCTTTGGCTATCTCTGGACTTGCCATTACCTTTCCGCTGATGAACCTTTCTACGGCTTTTGGCGCGGGTGTAGGAGTGGGGGCATCTAGTTTGCTTTCGGTAAAGCTGGGGCAAAAAGATTATGGAGCCGCCCAAAACATACTTGGCAACACAGTTGTGTTGAACATCATTACAGGTGTTTGTTTCTCCATCATCAGCCTTTTGTTTCTCGAACCCATCCTGATGTTCTTTGGGGCGAGTGCCCAAACGCTGCCCTACGCCAAAGACTACATGGAGATTATCCTCCTTGGTAACGTTGTTACACACCTGTATTTTGGTCTTAACGCCCTGCAACGGGCGGCGGGTAAGCCCCAATTGTCTATGTATATGACCATCTTCACGGTGATAATCAATGCCATACTCGACCCAATCTTTATCTGGCCACTAGGACTAGGCATACGCGGAGCAGCCTACGCCACGGTGCTTTCCCAGCTACTTGCCCTGATATGGCAGTTGGTGATGTTCAGCAAAAAGTCTGAATTTATACACTTCAAGCGCGGAATATATCGCTTGCGCAGTCGTTTGGTGAAGAATATCCTTGCCATTGGCATGTCTCCCTTTTCCATGAACGTGTGCGCTTGCTTTGTGGTTATCATCATCAACAACAGTTTGGTGTCGCATGGGGGCGACATGGCTGTTGGTGCCTACGGCATCATCAACCGCATTGCCTTTATCTTCGTGATGGTAACCATCGGTGTTAACCAAGGTATGCAGCCCATTGCAGGCTACAATTATGGGGCGATGAAGTTCGACCGCATGATGCGTGTGTTGAAATACGCCGTAATTTGCGGCACATGCGTAACCACAACGGGCTTTGTGGTAGGCGAGTTTTTCCCCGAACAGTGCGTTAGGCTCTTCACGTCCGACCAAACGCTCATCACCCTTTCGGTGCATGCCATGCGCATAACGATGGTGTCTTTCCCCATCATCGGCTATCAAATGGTTATCGCCAACTTCTTCCAAAGCATCGGCAAGGCCAAGATAAGCGTTTTCCTTTCGCTTTCAAGGCAGTTGGTGTTCTTAATTCCGCTGCTCTTGGTGCTGCCTACACTCTATGGCGTAGACGGCGTATGGTGGTCTATGCCCGTTGCCGATACCACGTCGGCCTTAGTAACAGCCGTTATCATGGTCTTGTTTATGCGTAAAATCAACAAACAAAAGACATTATAGCAATGGAAACTTCGAATATTATCATAACAGTGAGCAGACAGCTTGGCAGTGGCGGCAAGGAAATTGCCTCATTGCTGGCACAACGCTTGGGTTATAAGATGTATGATGGTGAGTTGTTGAACCTAGCTGCAAAAGAAAGTGGACTGTGTGAACGGCTTTTCGAACGCAACGATGAGCAGAAGGCGTTTAGCAAAAGTTTCTTCCGCTACAATCTCCCGCTTATCGGCGGAGAACACGGCATGTTCCAAGACGAGCTGTCGCAAGATACGTTGTTCAAGTTTCAAAGCGAGGCCATCATCAAGGCTGCCGAGGCTGACAATTGCGTGTTCGTGGGTAGGTGCGCCGACTATATTCTGCGTGATGCTCCACGTATGATTAGTTTTTTCGTAACGGCAAACCTCGAAGAGCGTATTCAACGCGTGATGCAACGCCAGCAATGCGACGAGAAAAAGGCTGCCGCCATCATTCACGAAGGCGACGAACGCCGAGCTGCCTATTACGATTTCTATACGGGTAAGACGTGGGGGCATGGGTTCTCGTACGACCTTTGCATCAATTCTTCCATCTTGGGCGTAAGGGGTACGGTCGATTTCCTTGGACGATTTGTTGAAACAAAGTTTTCTAAGCAATGCGGCGAATAGGTATTTTGAGCGACACCCACGGCTATTGGGACGACAGGTACTTGACCTATTTTGCCGAATGCGACGAGATTTGGCATGCAGGCGACATCGGCTCGTTGGAAGTTTCCATGCGTTTGGCCGCCTTTAAGCCGCTAAGGGCTGTGCATGGCAACATTGATGGTGGCGACCTGCGCCGCCTATACCCAGAGCGGTTACGCTTTAAGGTAGAGGATGTAGACGTTTTGATGACTCATATCGGCGGTTATCCAGGGCATTACGACCCGCGCATACAGGCCACACTCTATGCTAGTCCGCCTAAACTATTCGTTGTGGGGCATTCGCACATCTTGAAAATACAATACGATAAGACGCTGAACATGCTCTACATCAACCCAGGAGCAGCAGGCATATCGGGATTCCACAAGGAACGAACACTTGTTAGGCTTACTATTGAGGGTGAAAAATTCACCGATTGTGAAGTAATAACATTAGCAGACAATAAATAAAAACAGATAAATATATTTTTTATATGAAAACCTATCTCGTAACAGGGGCAGCTGGTTTTATCGGTGCCAACTACATTAAGTACCTCTTGGAAAAGAAGTACCAGAACGAAGACGTCAAAGTTATTGTACTAGACCTGCTTACTTATGCAGGCAATTTGGGTACGATAAAAAACGACATCGACGACAAACGTTGCGTGTTTGTTCGTGGCGACATACGCGATCGCGACTTAGTTAATGGCCTTTTTGCCGACAACGACATCGATTATGTGGTTAACTTTGCCGCAGAAAGTCATGTGGACCGCAGCATCGAAGACCCACAGCTGTTTCTTTCGGTGAACATTCTTGGCACCCAAAACCTGCTGGATGCAGCGCGTAAGGCGTGGGTTACGGGTAAAGACGAAACGGGTTATCCCACATGGAAGGCTGGCAAACGCTATCATCAAGTATCTACCGACGAGGTTTACGGCTCGCTAGGAGAAACGGGCTACTTCATGGAAACTACGCCTTTGTGCCCTCATAGCCCATATAGTGCCTCGAAAGCTAGTGCCGACATGTTTGTAATGGCTTACCACGACACCTACCACATGCCCGTAAGCATCACACGTTGCTCTAACAATTACGGTCCATATCATTTCCCAGAGAAACTTATTCCGCTAATTATCAATAATATTTTAGAAGGAAAGAAACTCCCCGTTTACGGCAAAGGCGAGAACGTTAGAGATTGGCTTTACGTTGAAGACCATTGTAAGGCCATCGACCTTGTTGTACGTGAAGGGCGCGTTGGCGAGGTGTATAACGTTGGCGGACACAACGAAATGAAGAACATCGACATTGTGAAACTGATTATTAAGACCATTCGCCAACTGCTGGATAGCAACAAAGACCTTCGCCACGTGCTTAAAAAACAAGAATTGGATGCTAATGGAGAGATACGCACCGACTGGATAAATGAAGACCTGATTACGTATGTGGCCGACCGATTGGGGCATGACCAACGCTATGGTATCGACCCAACGAAGATTAAAAACGAACTGGGCTGGTATCCCGAAACAAAGTTTGCCGATGGCATCGTTAAGACCATCGAGTGGAACTTGGCCAATCAGGAGTGGATTGCCGAAGTAACCAGCGGCGATTATCAGAAGTATTACGAAGAGATGTACGGCAACCGCTAATGGACAACATTAGTACAGAGTTGCACAGCTTTCTCATCGGCTTTGGTCAGAATCCCAAGTTGGTGAGTCATCAGGTGGGGCATTATGTTGAGCATTTGCTCCACCTGCTGCCCACTTTGAACGAAGAACGGCTCATTTCTTTCTATGGGCTGTTCGGCAAAACAAGGCTTACGTTACGCCAATTGGCACAAGCAAAGAACGAAACAGATGCGCAAACGGCCGAAAACATCGCCACCGACTTGCGAAGGTTGGCAGTTACACCCGAATGGCAGATGCTTAAAGGTTTGATAAACAAGAAATGAAAAACTTGAACACAGCTCTTATCGACTTTCCTAAGATAACCGACCCGCGTGGTAATCTCACGGTAGCGCAGTCGTTTACCGATGTCCCGTTCGCCATACAACGCGCTTATTGGGTTTACGATGTGCCTGGCGGTGAATGTCGTGGAGGTCATGCGCACAAGGCGTGCAAAGAGGTGCTTATTGCCCTAAGCGGCAGCTTTCATGTAACGGTAGATAACGGCGAAGAGCGGAAAACCGTGTTGCTTAACCATCCTTATCAAGGTTTGCTTATCGATACAGACGTGTGGCGAACACTCGACGACTTTTCTTCTGGGGCCGTTTGCTTGGTTTTGGCATCCGAACCATTTGATGAAGACGACTACATTCGCGAGTACGACGACTTCCTTCGGTATCTGGCAGATAAGAAATAGCGGTGCATCACATCGTGTTATGCTTAGCTTTAATACCCTTCACCCCCAATTCTGAATGTACGAAATAGTAAGATATACGCCTGAACTGAAAGCCCAATGGGACAGTTTCGTTCGCAAAAGTCGCAACGGAACCTTCCTTTTTTTGCGCGATTATATGGACTATCATCGCCAACGGTTCACCGATTTCTCTCTTCTTATATTCCACAAGCAATCGTTGGTGGCTCTTTTGCCGCTCAATAAAGAAAGGGATGGGAGCGTGACTTCGCATAGTGGGTTGACCTACGGAGGACTGATAACCGACAAGAAGGGTAGGGCGGTTAAGGTGATGCAGGTGTTCGAATGTCTTAATACGTGGTTACGCAATGCGGGAATAACACGCGTTGTGTATCGCCCCGTGCCGTGGATATACCATGAATTGCCTGCCGAAGAAGACCTTTATGCACTTTTCAATGTCTGCAATGCACGTCTAACGGCTCGCGAAATATCCTCTACTATCTCGCAAGAGAATAAGTTGACTTTCAGTCAGTCGCGAAAAGACTGTCTGCGAAAGGCTAAAAGAGCAGGTGTGGAAGTTATGCCCTGCAATGATTTTGCCGCTTTTTGGGATATACTATCTGCCAACTTGCAACAGCGATACGCCGTTAATCCTGTGCATTCGCTTACCGAAATAACGATGTTGGAAAACCTTTTCTCTCGCCACATCCGCCTTTATGCAGCCTATTTAGACAACGAAATGGTGGCAGGAACTGTGGTCTACGTTATGCCACGCGTAGTGCATGTGCAATATATATCTGCATCGGCCAAGGGAAAAGCCGTTGGTGCGCTCGACCTTCTGTTTCGTTATCTCATCGACGAAGTGTTTATTGACAAGCCGTTTTTCGACTTTGGCAAGTCTACCGAAGACCGCGGACGGCGGTTAAATGAACCGCTTATCTTCCAAAAGGAAGGCTTTGGGGGGCGTGGCGTGTGTTACGACACCTACGAATGGGTGCCATAGGCTCCGCACTAACGTCGTTTTCAAGTGTCTGCACACCTTTGTTCGATGTTATATGTAATTAATGTAAAAGTCTCCTTTCATGTCATGTTAAAGTATTTCGACCTTCAACGATACACCGCCCTGCACCGCGAGCAACTGCAAGAAGTGGTTTGCCGCGTGGTGGATAGTGGATGGTATCTGTTGGGTAACGAGGTAAAGGCTTTCGAAAAGGCCTATGCCCAATACATCGGTACGTCGCATTGTGTGGCTTGCGGAAACGGATTAGATGCTCTTTCGCTTATCTTCAAGGCTTATATTGAGAAAGGTTTGTTGCGCCATGGCGATGAGATACTAGTGCCAGCCAACACGTATATCGCCTCAATCATCTCAATAACGTCTAACGGTTTGGTGCCAGTTCTGGTCGAACCTCATCCTGATACGTTCCAAATAGATGCGCAACAAATGGCAAAGCACATGGGTGTGCGAACCAAAGCACTGCTTGTTGTGCACCTATACGGCAAGTGTGCCTTTACCGAAGAGTTGCTTTCCATTTGCGCAGAACATCAACTTTTGATGGTAGAAGACAACGCGCAAGCTCATGGATGCCTATGGAAAGGACGGCGAACAGGTAGTGTAGGCTATGCGGCTGCCCACAGTTTCTACCCAGGAAAGAACCTCGGTGCACTGGGAGATGCCGGTGGTGTAACCACTGACGATGAAGAGTTAGCGAACATTGTACGAGCATTGGGCAATTATGGTTCGAGCAAGAAGTATGTGTTCGACTACGTTGGGCAAAACAGTAGAATGGACGAAGTGCAGGCCGCAGTGCTTTGCGAGAAGCTTAAATGGCTCGATCAGGACAACGAACGGCGCGTGGCCATCGCCACAAAGTATGTTGACGGCATCCAAAACACAGCCATAACCTTGCCAAGCAAGGACTATTTGGCCAACAACGTGTTCCACATATTCCCCGTGCTATGTGCCAAACGCGACTTATTGCAGCGCGAATTACACCAGCGCGGCATCGAAACCATCATTCATTATACCATTCCGCCCCACAAGCAACAGTGCTATTCCGAGTGGAAGGACCTTTCTCTACCAATCACCGAACGCATACATAGCGAAGAGTTAAGCTTGCCGTTAAACCCAGCGATGACAGACGAAGAGGTGGAAATGGTTATCACGACAGTGTCTGACATCAGGCTTTGACAACAGATGAAGGCCTGCATCAAATGCTTTCCACAAGTACTTCGTGTGCCGTGTCTTTAACAAACACAATTTGCAGATATGGATAATAATGCTTAACTTTGCCCTAAAATTATAACAAAATATGGCAAAATGGAGTTGGGGCGAGGCTCTAACTCCATTAATTGAAAATGAAAGAACGTCATGGCAGGCTATTTAAACACTGACATAAAGAAGGTAACTGCAAACCAGTTTGCGGCAATGAAACGCCAAGGCGAGAAGATTTCTATGCTCACTGCATACGATTTCACCACGGCAACGATTATTGACGGGGCTGGAATTGACGGCATCTTGGTGGGCGACTCGGCTTCTAACGTGATGGCAGGAAACGCCGACACCTTACCCATTACGCTCGATGAAATGATATATCACGCCCGAAGTGTTGCCCGTGCCGTACGTCGCGCCCTCGTTGTATGCGACATGCCATTTGGTACTTATCAAGTTTCAAAAGACTTGGCCGTGGCCAATGCCGTGCGAATGATGAAAGAAACGGGTGTGGATGCCTTGAAACTGGAAGGCGGAAAGGAAATTGCCGACACGATTAAACATTTGGTAGACATCGGCATACCCGTTATTGGACACCTCGGACTGACGCCACAAAGCGTGCATAAGTTTGGCGGATATGGCGTTAGGGCAAAAGAAACGGCCGAGGCCGAAAAGCTAATTGCCGATGCCATTGCCCTAGACGAGGCCGGCTGTTTTGCCATAACCTTGGAGAAAGTGCCTGCCGATTTGGCCGCAGAGGTAACGAAACGTGTATCGTGCGCCACGATTGGGATTGGCGCAGGCAACGCAACCGATGGCCAAATCCTTGTGTATGCCGACATGCTTGGCCTTACGCAGGGTTTCAAACCTAAGTTTTTAAGGCAGTACGCCCATCTTGCACAGCAGATGAACGATGCTGTGCAGGCCTACATCACCGACGTTAAGGCAGCGGCATTCCCCTCTGTAGACGAGTCATATTAACTTTGTTACATATTAAAGGCTGTTTATTACGCCAACTATTAACACTCGTGTTCTTCACCTTCACTTCATGATTATCAATTAACAACGAAGCTATGGACACCCAAAACACCCCAGTACACATCAGTCTTTGGCATGCCGACTTTTGGATTTTGGCCATTGCCAACCTGCTTATAACCATGTCGGTGTATATGCTCATCCCCATTTTGCCCATTTGGATGTTGGGTACGGCTGCCCTTTCTCAACAAGCCGCTGGAACAGTAATGGGTGTTTACGGCATCGGACTGTTTCTTTTGGGCGGCTTTTGCAATTGGCTTGTTCAGCGTTATCGCCGCAACAGGGTTTGCCTTTGGGCCATTGCTTTGGTGTTTTTGTCCCTGCTAGGCTGTTGGCTTGTAGAGCGCGAGCTGCAACAGTCGTGGTTACAATACCGCTTATTGTTGTTTTTACGAATCGTTTTAGGTGCAGCTTTCGGCTTAGTGCAGATGATATTGTCTAGTACGTTGATAATAGATAAGAGCGAATCTTTTCAGCGTACCGAGGCCAACCATGCCTCTGCATGGTTCGGGCGCTTTGCCTTGTCGCTCGGTCCAATGCTTGGCATTGTATTTGCGCGCACCACTTTCAGTCCTCTTTTTGCCAGTGCAGCTTTGGCTTTGGTTGCATATCTACTGCTTGCCACAGTGAAATTTCCTTTCCGAACGCCAGACGATGGAGTGAAAAAGATTAGTGGCGACCGTTTTTTCTTGCCCGATGCAAAGTGGCTTTTCCTCAATCTCTTCCTCATTTGTTTGTCGGTTGGCATACTTATGTCCACCCAATTCACCGCCATGTTCTACGCTATGGTGATGGTAGGCTTTGCGATAGCTTTGCTGGCCGAACGTTTTGCCTTTGTAGATGCCGACCTAAAAAGTCAGGTAGTGGCGGGTTCGATACTTATTGCTGCGGCCTTGATGATGATATTAACGCGCAAACAAATGGTTGTAAACTACATCTCGCCCGTGTTCGTTGGGCTTGGTATTGGTCTTATCGGTTCGCGTTTCTTGCTCTTCTTCATCAAGTTGAGTAAGCATTGTCAACGTGGAACGGCCGTAAGCACTTACATGCTAGGTTGGGAGAGCGGCATAGCGGCAGGCCTTTTCGTTGGCTACTTCTTCTTTGCCGAAGACATTCACCTTGCATTGTCGGCCTCGTTAGTATGCCTTATTTTGGCTTTCGGCTTGTATGTGGCCTTTACGCACCAGTGGTATATTAGGAAAAAGAATAGGTAACTGGTTTGTTTGCGTGCTTATTCTCATAGGCTGGTTGCGCACTCTTTTTCCCGTCTATCGGCAATATATTTGTTTGTGACACGTTATTATCAGTATGAAAGTAAAGTACGCCTGTTTTATCATCTCGATATTCTGTTTATTATTCTCGTGTTCCGACGACGATTTCACCACATCTTCTTCGGTTTCGCCCCTCCATTTCTCAACAGATACGGTTGATATGGACACGGTATTTGCCAATGTGCCCACGTCTACACGTACTTTTTGGGTGTACAATCGTTCTGGTGTCAACGTGCGATTGTCTAGCGTGCGCTTGGCTGGCGGCAATCAGCAAGGCTATCGGGTGAATGTGGATGGTACATATCTAAGTGCTGAATCGGGTTTCCAAACGAATAATTTAGAGGTACGCAAGAACGATAGTATCCGAGTTTTTGTTGAGCTGACATCTCCAAAGGCAACGTCAGAAGGATTAGAACTGATAGAAGACAAATTGGTTTTTAGTCAGCTTGGCGGCATGGAACAACGCGTGCTACTTCGTGCGCGTAGCTGGAAAGCGCGTTCGGTGAAGAACCTTCGCATACGGCGCGACACTACATTAACAGGCGAAACACCCATCATTGTTTATGGAAAGATACAGGTTGACAGTGCGGCAACACTAACCTTAGCCCCAGGAACTATGCTGTTTTTTCACGATAAGGCTGGAATTGACGTGTATGGACGGCTACTGGTTAAGGGAACGGCAGAAGCTAACGTGGTGTTGCGCGGCGACAGATTGGACAAGATGTTCAGCTATTTGCCTTACGACCGCGTGAGTGGACAGTGGGCAGGCGTGCGTATCTACGAACATTCGTATGGCAACGAGTTTGAAAACATGGACCTTCATAGCTCTTTCGATGGTTTGCGAGTAGACTCGTCGGATGTCTCTAAAACGAAATTAGTTATGAAAGCCGTGACAATACACAACTGTCAAGGCTTTGGCGTGCTGGCAGACAACAGTCTGATAGAGATGCAAAACTGCCAAATATCCAACACGCAGAACGATTGTGTGCGCATAAACGGCGGAAAAGTATCGCTAACGCATTGCACTTTGGCCCAGTTTTACCCTTTTGGAGCCAACCGGGGCGCAGCTTTGTGGGTGACGTTCAACAAGTACCCGCTGACAAACTTGGTGGTACAGAACAGCCTTTTAACGGGTTATGCCAACGATATATTGATGTTGGGGAAAGAAGAAAAAGACAAAGGACTGCTGATGACGTTTAGAGACAGTCGTATCAGAATGCCCAAATTGGAAGCACCCTACACGAATGCGAAGTTTGAGAACGTAACTTACGAGAACGCCACCGATACAACCCAATCGCCCCGTAACACGTTTGCGGTGTTCGACGAGAAAAACCTTTATTACGATTTCAGATTGAAGAAGGGTAGTGGCGCGATAGACGTGGGTAACGCATTGTGGGCATTGCCCATCGACAGGCGAGGTGTGGCGCGCGACGCTAAACCCGACTTAGGGGCGTACGAATATAAAGAGTAAAAAGCAAAAAAGACAATATATATTATGAGAACAATAGACCTTAACATTCGCGTTCGCGAATTTGCATTTGATGAGATGAACGAGGCAGACCGCCATTTGCTGGAACAAGCCAAGCTGGCAACCAACAATGCCTACGCCAATTATTCAAAGTTTTATGTGGGTGCGGCCCTTTTGTTAGCCGATAGCAGCGTGGTTATAGGTGCCAATCAAGAGAATGCAGCCTTTCCGTCGGGCTTATGTGCCGAACGTTCGGCCATCTTTGCAGCCCAATCGCGATGTCCAGAGCAGGCCATCGTTGCTATGGCAGTGGCAGCGCGCAATGAGAAGGGTTTTCTTTCCGAACCAATCACCCCTTGTGGCGCGTGTAGGCAGGTAGTGTTGGAAATGGAAGACCGTTATAAGCAGCCTGTCCGCATTCTTCTCTATGGAGAAAATCGCATTTTTGAGCTTTCGTCAATCAAAGACTTGCTCCCTCTTTCGTTTGTGGACGCACACATGCACGGCTAGACACTCATTTAAAAACGGTGAAATGCCTAGTTTATGAGTAAAATTGCTTAAATTGGACGTGCTGGGCTGATTTTTAACTATTCTGTAAGGAGTTGATATACAGTAATATATAGAAAAGTTACAGAATTAGTTGAAAAATAATGCTAAAAAACGATACGTCGTATTGGAAAAATGTTTACCTTTGCAATGTTTTAATAAACAAATGATTGTTTTACAGATTTAAAAAGCAAAGAAAATGAAAAAATTAGTTTTGGCTTTCGTAGCTATCGCTGCTGTATCTTTCGCATCTTGCAATGATAAGAAGAACGCTCCTGCTGCTAACGCAGACAGCACGGTTAATGACACCGCTAACGTTCAAGACAGCACTGCTGCTAACGACAGCACCGCTGCTAACGATTCAACAGCTCACATGTAATTTCTACGTAAAGTGAAATGAGAGAACGGGCGCACCTTTGGTGCGCCTTTTTTTATGCGTTTTAAGCTGCAAAGGTCTAAATCACTGACCCCTTACAACCTGCCACAAAGGGGTCAACAGAAGATTAATGGTTATTTTTTCAGGCTACTTGCTGATAAATAAGTATTGTAAACCCTTAAACATAAGCTCTTTGTAGTATGGAATCCCATGTAAGCTAAGTATAGATTTTGTAGTCTTTATTTTAGCCCTTTATATTCTTTAATATTCAGTAAATAAAGTGATGTGAAAGAATAGAGCTCACAAAAAGGTATTGATAATTAGATGTTAAACGATATCACACCAAATTCAGGAAGAACCTTTTTTGTGCGTTTTAAGTTGCATGGGCCTATTGCGGGCCTTATTCTAGGAGGCATGACGGGTTACGGCTAGAGGCTAAGATAGGAAATAGGGTCAACAAGCAAATGAAAGATGAATAGAAACAATAGAAACAATGGAAACAATGGAAACAACTTCAGATATTTGATAAGCGGTCTAAAGACCGACTCGGGTTTAACCTCTGCATAAAAATATCCCCACTCTGGCGCAGGGATGGTAACCCTAACCAAAGGTGGGAATATTATATGAAAGGCAGTTAACCGATATCGTTTAACGATAAGCACAGGTCAAGGCATGGCAGACAAAGCGAGTTGTGGTTGCGTATTTACTTTATCACCTTAACCATGTTCAGTTCTGTAATCTTTCCATCGGGGTTCACTTTCGCCTTAATGCGGTAGTTAGCCTCTGTTTCTTGGCCCTCGTCTTCGCGTTCAATCTTTTGTTTTGCAGAGAAGTCAACGCTATATTCGTATTCATCGATACCAATCTCACGTTTCGTAATCTTCATGTCGTTGTTGGCGCGCCATTCCATAGCCGTGATGTCGTCCTTATAAATTTTGTTGAGGAAGGCAATGACATCGCTTTTCGAGGCGTTGCTCTTTCCAAGGAACGAACTTAGGAAATCGCTGAAGTTAGAAGTGAGCCCTTCGTCGTCACGGTCGTTAATGCTACGGAACACACTACGGAACACCAAAGCCAGCATTTCTTTTTCTTTCGGCGTAATGTTTTTAGTTTTGGCCACATTCAAGCTGTTGTTAGCCTCGTCGATATATACGCCGTTGGGATGTTCGGTAACATATAGGTTGTAGGCCTCTGTCGTATTGGCTTTTTTAGCCACCAACCAGTCAAGCGAATCTATCTTGCGTTCCGCCTCTGCCTTGTGTGTGCTGTTAGGGTATTTGCTTAGAAAATCAGCCAAAGCCGTCTTCGACCCACTCACCATCGTGTTAGTCCAGTCTAGCTCGCTTTGTTTAAGTTGGGCTAGCTGTTGGCTAATCTTGTCGCGGTGCATCGGGTCTGCATCTCTATAATTGTTTAGATACGATTCAAGCACAGCTGGGTCGTTGCTGTTAAGGGCGTATTCGTAGGCCTGTTGCTCCTTGTTACCAGATGAACCAAAGAAGAAGTATGCGCCAAGACCAATGAAGAGCAATGCAACAACCGAGATGAGAGCAATGGTTAAGATGTTCTTATTTTGCGGTTGCTGAGTGCCTGGAGGGGGCGTTTGTGGTGGAACCTGTCCGTATTGAGGCTGTTGGGGGTTGCCAAACTGCGACTGAGGTCCATTAGTGGGTTGTGCCGGTTGAGCCTGATAGCCGCTTTGTTGCTGTGTAGGCTGTGCCGGTTGAGCCTGATAACCGCCTTGTTGTTGCGTTGGCTGTACAGGTTGACCTTGATAGGCGTTGTTTACAGGTTGGCTGGCTTGCGATTGCATGCCTTGGCTGCTGCCATATACGTTTTGTTGCTGTTGAGCAGCAACAGGGGTAACCGTTGGTTGTACATACGCATTGTTAGACAGCTGTTGCGGAACGTTGGTATCTGCTACGCCTGCCGAAGGAGACTGTGGCGCAGGGGGAACAACGTTGTTGGGGTGTTCATTTTCCATGGTCGAAGCATTTGCCGTGCGGTGGTGGCAGTGGGGGCATTCGGCTTGCTCCTTAAAGTAAGCCTCACCGCAAACGGGGCATTTAACAACTTCGTTTTCGATTTTCGCGCCGCATGAAGGGCACGAGGGAGCTCTGTCACTAATTACATGACCGCACTCCGGACATTTAATCATTGCCATATTGTTTTCCTTTTATGTATTGTTTGATGATAATTGGTTAGTGGTGGAAACGTATCTCGCGCAAGCCGTGGTTCTTAAGAAACCTGCTCTTGTCTACAAATCCGTTGATACCGTTAATCCGTCCCTTGCCTGTATATTGCCACATGGTGATGTCGCGTCCGTCTTTAAGTTCGGGTTCGACGGCGTTGTATTGGGCAATCATCAATGGATAGCCGTCTATCGCGCCCTGCATGTGGGCGTTGTAGAAGTTGGTGAAGGTGTAGATGAGCGGCTTTTGTTTATACGCCTCTTCCACAAGCGTGATGAATTTGGTAAGCGAATCGCGGAATTCGGGTGTGGACAATCCGCTCTTCGTTTCTACGTCAATCATCGGTATAAGGTCTTGGTCGCCTGGCCTGCATTGTGTCATGAAGTTCTCCAACTGCTTGGTGAGGTTGGTTTTGGGCCTGAAAAAGTGGTACGAACCCACTTTCAGCCCATATTGATGAGCCAGTTGTATGTTGCGTTCGTACCTAGGGTCGATGCGGTCGCCACCTTCGGAGGCTTTGATGTACACGTATGCCATCTTCGAGTTTTCGCCGATGACTTCCCAAAACACTTGCCCCTGATAATGGCTGATGTCTATGCCGTGTATGTGGTTGCAAGTGTCTTCGCATTGTATGTAGTATCCTTCTTGGGCATTAGCCCCAAACGGACATAATGCGCATGCCAAAACGATAAGTAATTTCTTCATAGATGCAAAGTTACAAAAAGTAGTTAGAGTGGCGGTATCATAAACGCATTATTCTTCCAATTCCGAAAGATTTTTAGCAAATTTATAGGTAAGGTTGCTGATTGTCTCTATCGGTGCATACAAAAGGTAGTGAAAGCTGCGTCTCATGCTTTGTTTAATGGCTCCCGAATTGGCGTGCAGCCACAGCGATTTGTCTTGTTTAAAGTCCCACTTGTCGCTTGTGTCTTTTGCAGTACGCTCAACCGATTTGAGCGTGGCTTTCTCGGCATCGCCCATTATGCGCTTTGTAAATGGCACTTCGTCTTCTTCGAAACCTAAGAGCTTTATAAGTATGCTGCCTTGAAATTGTGCCAAGCTTTCAATGTGCAACCTGTTGAGCCAACTCTCCAATTTGACGAAGTCTACCTTATGGCCCATTGTTCGGAGATATATGCCCAAATCAACGATACCCCTTAGCACAACACCCTTGTTAAGCGTATCTTCCACATTATGTACGATGATATTGAGCACATGCAACGTTTCGATAGATGTGTCCATCGCATGTGGCTCGCCTTCCCTGATGGCTTTCAACCGATTGTTCAAGAACTTGTTCGACAGTCGGGAACTAGCGTAGGTCTCGTCCAAGGAGAGTTGCGGATGCGATTTCAAGTCGTGCAGGATGGGTTGGGGAATATGGCGCACGTTTTGGTATTGCTGCTTAGTGTAACCCGCCAAAGCAAACTGCAACACATCGTGAACACCCATCATGGCAAACAACTTGCGCCATTTGTAAGCCGACATGGGTTCAACATGGTGCATCTTTCCGAATGCCCCCGTTTGCAGTAAGGCGAAAAAGTTTCTCTTTATGACATCCATCGCTAGTTGTTGTTAGCTATACTTTTTGGGGTATCTGAAAACAATGGCCAAGATGGTGGCTAGGCCAATGGCAAAGGGATAATAGAGATATGGCACGATGTGAGCAGGATTGATTTTAGCCAGGCCTGCTGCCATAAGTAGTTGCGCGCCGTAAGGGATGACGCCCTGAATGCAGCACGACATGGTGTCGAGTATGCTGGCACTTTTGCGGCTGTCTACGCCATAACGCTGCGATACATCTTTGGCTATGCCGCCCACTGTGAGGATAGACACGGTGTTGTTGGCCGTGCACACGTCTACCAATGCAACGAGCAGGGCGATAGTTCCCTCTGCTCCGCGCTTGCCGTTGATGCGTGCCGTAAGCTTATTGATGACATAATCTACACCGCCATTCATGCGGATAATCTCTAAAAGGCCACCTGCCAGCATGGTGATGATGATGAGTTCGCCCATGCCCACGATGCCTTCGCCCATCGAATGGAACCACCCGAAGAGGTCGTAGACACCGTTCCAAATGCCGATGATGCCCGTCATGCCAATGCCAAGCGTAAGTACGGCCATCACGTTCATTCCAAAAATGGCCGTAACGATAACCAACACATAGGGCAAGATGTTGAGATATTGTATGCTTGAAGGGGCATGCGTGCTTGCAACGCCAAAGCCCAAGAACGTGTAAATGGCCACAATGGCAAGTGCAGCAGGCAAAACGATGTAGATGTTCACAAGGAACTTGTCTTTCATCCGACAGCCTTGCGTGTTGGTAGCGGCCACGGTGGTGTCGGAAATAAACGATAGGTTGTCGCCGAAAAACGAACCGCCCACAACTATTCCAGCTATAAGTGGAAGACTAACGCCCGTGCTTTGGGCAATGCCCACGGCAATGGGGATGAGCGCCACAATGGTTCCGACACTTGTTCCGATAGAAAGCGAGATAAGGCAGGCCGCAAGGAAGATGCCAGGAAGCAACAAGTTGCTTGGAAGGGCATTGAGCGTGAAGTTTACCATGGCATCAATGCTGCCCATCTCTTTGGCCGAATTGGCGAAGGCACCAGCCAAAACAAATATCCACAACATCAGCATCATGTTGTTGGTACTGGCACCTTTGCTGAACACGTTTATCCGTTCGGCCAAGGGTTTACCCCTTGAAGTGGCAATGGCGTACATGCTCGAAATCATGAAAGCCACCGTAATGGGTATCTTATAGAAGTTGCCCGCTACAATCGACGTGACGAGATACATCACGATAAACACGAATAGCGGACTTAAAGCCAATAATCCTTTTTTGTTTGAAATATGGTGCATGTCTGTTGTTTGGTTTGATGCGAGCCTATGGCACGCCTTCTTTGGCGTTCTTGTTATCCTGTTGCTCGCTTGTAGCCGTTAGTTGAATGTCCTATTTCGTTCCTCGAAAAGTGCGTTTTCTCGCCATGACAATGTCCGAGCAAGCTCGGCATTGTTCATTTGGCTTAACGAAAACGTTGGTTTGCAACGGCTTGGTGAATAAGGGTGCTGTGCTAGGGTGGGGAAGAGTGGCTTGTCTTTTTCTCCAACTCTTTGTTAGCCCCATGTTCTTATCTGTGCTGTGCTTGTTTGCAAAGCCTTGTTGCTTGGGCTTAAGGGCAATGCTGGTGCTAGCTGCACCTTATCTTTGTTTTTGCACATCTTCCTTTCGATGTGCTTTCCTGCTGTGGCACTGCCAAGCTTTTATGGTTGTGGCTTAATTTGAATGCGTTTGTTGATTGACAGCCTTAGAGTTGCGTTCGACGATAAAAGTCTACGTTCTCTTTTGTGAGCAGTTCAATGGGCATGTAGTTAATGGGGTCGACCTCCATTTTAAGTACGATGGCCTGGAACAGTGTTTCAACGCAGGCATAACCCTGCATGTAGGCGTGTTGGGCAATGAGAAAAGAGATGCTGCCTTGTCTTAGGCACTCCGCATTCTTGCCCACCATGTCGTAACCCATTATCTGTACGTTGCGCCTATTGGTCTGAAGTAGGAACTTTCCTACGATGTGTGCCTTCGAATTGAAGGTGATGCAATGGTGCACTTGTGGGTTTTGGGTGAAGAAATCTTCCAATATGTCGGCATATTCGTGCTTACCCGTTTCCATCGGCAAGTTCACATCGGTGATTTTAACTTTTGGGAAATGGTCGTTCATGTACGTTCTGAACCCAGTTTCGCGGTTTTCTTGCTGCTTACTCACCACTTTACCGTCTTTGGTTTGCTTCACAATGGCTATTTCGCTTTCGTGGTAAGCAATCATCATGAGCATTTTGGCGGCGAAATATCCGCTTGCCAGGGAATCTTGACCATAGAAAGAGAGCGGTTGAAGGTCGGGCATGTACGAGTCGAGCATCACAAAGGGGATGTTTCGCTCATGCAGCTTGTCGGTAAATGTGCGTGTAATTTCTAGCTGCGTAGGCACAACAATTACGCCGTCGGGATTGAGTGAGAGGCAATGGCTTACTTGGTTTACGAAGGTTTCGGCATTGAAACGGTCGTAGTATATCACCTCAACGTTGATGTGGAAGTCGCGTCTTACCTCGGCAGCCTTCATTGCTCCCTCTTCAATCTCTTCCCAATAGGCCTCCGATTCGTGCTGAGGAACGAGAAGATAAAACGTGTACGACTTGTTATAGGCTAAGGCGCTGGCATACATGTTGGGTTGGTAGTTAATCTGGGCCAACACCTTCTCAACCTTTTCTCTTGCTATTTTCGAAATGTTTGGACGGCCATGAAGTACCCTGTCTACTGTTCCAACCGACACGCCGGCCATCTTTGCTATATCCTTAATCCTTATTTTGCTGCTCATGTGTTATGCTGTAATCCAAGGCAAAAATACAAAATATCCTGCTAATAGTCAACTACGTAAGCGATTTTTCGCTGTCAATGCCTAGAAGAGTGCGCGTAATGGATAATTATTTGGAAAATATGAACGATTTTAACGCCAATTTGCTCTTTGTATGGCATCTCTCAATCTTTCTGAGCAGGCTCCAAAAACAGCATCCCCTGTATTTTTTAGGTGCTGTTTATGCAGGTTTATCTTATTCTTTGGTGGTGCATAGACTGCAAGTTGAAAACAGACTGTCCAATGGCAGATTACTTCTGCGTTACATGATGTGGTCTCTGTTGACCGTGAGCAGCATGTCCCAGCAACTGCTCGCACTGGCGGCCGTAAGCGTACGTGCTTTCCGTGCCGTTGCCCATGTGCGTGTACATAGCAAGATTGTTTTTGTCTGGTTTTCGGTAATAATTTTAACACTATGAGTGCCCTATTTGGTCACCAACCGCTCAGCTTGTCGCAAAAATTCGATTCTCGTGAAGGTTTGTTTTCATGCAAAATGAGGTTGGTTGTAGATGTTGTTAAAATGAATTTTTATTTAAAATAGCCGTCATTTACCCCATTTTTGGGGCTAATTGTTGCTAATTGCAGTACAATATGCCGCAAAATGCAGTGCGTTTTGGTGCAAAACGCAGTGTAATATGGTGCAAAACGCAGTGTAATATGGTGCAAAACGCAGTGCGTTTTGATGCTAAATACAGGGCAAAATGATGCTAAATACAGGGCAAAATGGTGCTAAATGCAGTGCAAAATAGTGCTGAATGCAAGACGAAAAGCATAAATATGCGCCGCAATGGTATATATTAAACCTTTATGAACCATTAAAAATATGGCCGAAAGGGGCAAAATAGTCGTTAAAACGTGGGATTTTAGGGGTAAAAAGTGAGTTGTTGGGCTTGAAAAATTACGGGCTGGCAACCAAACTAGAAGAGCTAAATGGTGCAAAATGCAGGTTTTTCGTAAAAACAGACAGGTTAGGAGGCAGGAAGAGCAGGAAAAGGTAGTAGTTTACCTGCTTTTTAACCTTTATTCTCGCTAGAATGGAGTGAAAATTCGAGCAGTATTGTAAATAAAAAATAATAAATTAAGTTTTGAGTTGGTGAGTTTTTGAGTTGCTGGGTTAATGAGTTTACAAGTGGGCGAGTTGACAAGTTGGCATGTAGGGAGTTTACTAGTTTATACGCCAGTTCGGGATAAGGATTTGCCTAGAATAGTTCCAATTGCCTACTCTTTTCAATACGCACTGGCAGTGCCTCGGGCTTATTCTCGA